>Ga0213869_10000155_pt1 | contig 54692 bp, 35 predicted proteins | sample PICome_10_FD_160083 | JGI IMG/M metagenome (GOLD analysis project Ga0213869, IMG submission 160083) | Coastal seawater microbial communities near Pivers Island, North Carolina, United States - PICO132 | ecosystem: Environmental > Aquatic > Marine > Coastal | place: USA: North Carolina... | reverse complement strand
CCTTTAATTCTTTTGGCATGTTCCAACGGAACATACTTTTTAACTTACTTTCACCATAGGCAGTTACAAAATTAAATTCTTCTCCTGGCTGCCTAATAAAAAAACTGTCTTCGTTTGCCTCTACTAATTCTACTATCTCGTCAACGTTCTTACAATAGTCCGGTACTAACTTTACTGTCATTATACATATGACCAAGTACCAGTGTAACTCCAGTTACTACCGTTTGAACTATAAGTCAACTTGTAACCAGTATTACTATTATAAAGTGTAGTTGAAGTACTAACACTAGCAGTAGCCCATCTGTATGCTAAAATCCATCTACCAGCACTAAAACTAGAACTTGAACCTGCATATATGTTATTAATTATCAATTCAAAGTTTAGTCCACTTGCTTGACTTGCAGGAAGATATGCTTCAATTAAATCAATATACTGCGCATCTGGTGAACTTGTGTTTGGTGCAGGTGAGCTAATAACAAGTTGTCTTGTATTTGCTGATGCAACAACGTTTTGTACAAACTCAGTAGTAGCAATAAATGTTGAACTGTCTGCGTTTGCTCTAGTTATACTATACGTTGCATTGTCTGCACTGTTTGCGTTTGCTGCCTGTGTTGCATTAACTGCTGACGTTGCTGTACTTGCTGTTGTAGCCGTTGCAGCATTACCATTTAAGTCTGCTTGAATAACATTTGCACTAAAGTCTCCATTAGCATCTCTTGCTACAACTTTATTTGCTGTAGGCAAGTTAGTTGCATCAACATCAAATGTTGTGTTTGTAATACCGTCATAAACTAAACCAGTTAAGTAGTTGCCTGGTGTTAGGTTTGAAAATGCTATTGTATCCCATACAGGTTGTCCAGCACCAGTTGACTTTAAAAACTTGCCTGCTGTACCTGATGGTATATGTGCTGTTGAACCAGAAGCAGTTTGGTAAGGTATAGTTCCACCTGCGCCGCCTGCAATGTTAGTTGCTGTTGTTGCTGATGTTGCATTACCTGTAACTGCACCTGTTAAGTCACCGTAAAATTTTTCTGAATATGTATCTTTATATCTTAACGCACTTGAACCAAGGTCAAGTACTACATCTGTGTTCGGAAGCAGTCCTGCTTTTGCGCTAGGAGATCTTGTAGGTCCAAATAAATCAAGTTGATAATCTACACCTTCTGTTGCTGCTAAACTAATTTGATTTGCTGCTTTTATTTCTGTAGAATTAATTGTTCCGTCAATAGTTAAGTTTGAACCAACTGTAATATTTCCAGCAACACCTAAAGATGTTAATGTTCCTAAACTTGTTAGTGCTGAACTAGTAACAGTATTATGTAAGTTTGTACCTGTTAGTGTGTTAGCATCTGCTGTAACTGTTATATCTGCTGTGCCGTCAAACCCAACTCCATTAATATTTGCTGGTGTTGATAATCTTTGTGCTGCGGCTGCTGTTCCACTTAGTGTTGCACCAATAAAGTTTGCTGCTGTTACACTTCCTGTAAATGATCCTGTCTCTCCTGTAATGTTACCTGTAACATTACCAACTAAATCTGAAGTAATTTGATTTGCTACAAAGTTACCTGTAGTATCTCTTGATACAATTTTACCAATTTGATTTAAATGTGTAGCATCAACTGACCATGTAGTAGGATTGCCACCATCAAAATCTGTTCCTACTAAAAATTCTCCTGCAACTAAACTGTTAGGTGTTTGTGCTGTAATTGTAAGATTTTCTGAACCGTCAAATGCAACACCGTTAACTAATATAGGTGAATTAAGTCTTATTGCTTTATCTGCAACACCCTGTAATGTTCCCATTACTTTTGCCATTGCATTTAAATTAATACCTGTAATTAATTCTGAAAATCCGCTTACTTCATTACTTGGATCAATAGTAAATGCATTTGAAGATACAATACCTATTGTAACACCATTTACTTTAAGTTCAATTACTGGATATGTTGTTCCATTAGTTGCTAGTAATGTTGTTGTTACTGCTCTAGTTGGTAAGTATCCGTCTGCTGTTTCAGGTCCAATTTTAATCCAGTTAGATCCATCATATACATGCAGTGAAGGATCAGCCGGTGCGTTTGCAGTTGTTTCATTCTTTAACCAAAATGTTCCAAGAGCTGGAGTTACTGGAGCAGTAGGACTTACATTTGCAGAACCAACTTCAACCCAATTCTCTCCATCATAAACTTTTAATATACTGTTTGTTGTATCAAACCAAACTTGCCCTGTAATAGGAGTTCCTGGTGCAGAAATATTTGCAAAGTTTTCTAATAAGAATAAAAAGTTTTCGTTTTGAATTTCACCATAGCCAACATAATTTCTACCAACAAAAGATAAACTAGTGGTTGAGTCAACTGCTGCGTCTTGTAATACTACAAGTTGAGTTCCGTCAGTTTTGTTAATTACATAAGCCATTTATACGCTCCTATTTTCATCTTATGGTAATACCTCATCTGAAACGTGTGTCCAGTTACCTGACAACAACTGGAATACTTTAATAATTCTAGATGTTGTAATACCAGATGCTGGTATAGATGCAATGGCTCCGTTTACTGCTGTAACAGCAGGTGCTGTTCCTGAAGGTGTATTAAATGTGTCTGTTGAAATACTAATTTCAGGTGCTAAATTAAAGTTAACTGTTGAGTTACTTAATAGTGTAACAAGAATTCTTGCAAAAGTACCGGATCTGTATTCAGCCGGTGGAGCCAACTTGGCTAAAATCTCTGATGCAATATAACTGTTTGGTTTACCATCTGATAAGTCCATGCTAAATGCTAATGATCTAGTTTGTGCAATATCATCAACGTATTCTTTTGTTGCAGCATCTTGTGCTGTTGTAGGATCAGCAAGTCCTGTAATTTTTGGACTACCTATTAATGCAATGTTACCTGAACCGTGTGCTTCTAATTGAATATCATCATTGTTATCAAGCGTTGAAATCTTTTGATTCTCAAGTCTTAATTGTGCTACTGGAGGTAATCCAGGACCAATGTTAACAACGTTCTGAGCACCAAAGGCTGTAACACCTGGAATACTTGTAATACCTGTACCTAACGAAGTTCCACTTAGTACTGTTACTCCGTTAATCTTAAATTCTTTACCTGTTGCTAGGTTAATGTGTTCTGAACTTGTAAACGCTTGTGAAGCAAGTGCAGGATATTCTGCTGTTGCGCCTAAGCCGTCTTTACTATATAAAATTGCTTTGTCAGTAGTACCTTTAATTACTAGTCCACCGCCATCTGCAATTTCATCTGAGTTAGATCCACTGTCGCCTGTTTGTGCAAGAACAATGTATTTGTCCTCAACAACTAATTCTGTTTGTCTAATTGTAGCAAGGTCGCCGTCATTAATAACAAGGTTACCTCTAATAGTAAGGTCGCCTGCTAGTTCCATGCTACCACCAGTCTTAACTATACTATCTGGTGCGCCTTCATATAAATCAATTTGTCTTATATCAGGACTAATCTTAACTGCAATCTCCTGCGAGATACCTTTTCTAACATCTAAGATTAAAAGTTTATCTTCAGCAGCGTTTGATAATTTAACGTTACCGTTATCAACTGACAAGTTAGCCTGCGAAGCAGAACCAACAACAAGTCCTAGATCACTTTCAATTCTAAGTGTGTTTGTTAAAGAGTTAGCAGTATCTTTTCTAACGTAGTTTGTAGAATCAATGTTTGCTAGTTTTTCTGAGTTTGTACAAGTTACATCAAACTTGATGCCTGACAATGTACCTTGGTTAAATCCTGGTCCAATGTCTCCACTAAATCCTTCAATAGCATTTTTAGGCGTAAATGAATCTTTAGCAAATATACCTAACAAGATACCGTTGTTATAAAGTGATGTAATAACACGAGTTTGGTTTAGTGTATCAAGTATGCTTGAAACAATAAGTCCACTAGTTCCTTGTGCGTCTGAATACGCAGGGCCTAGCAATATAGTGCTAGTACCATCAAAGAAATATAACTGTTTAGCAGTATCATTAAACCAAAGGTCACCAACACCAAGTGTTGTTGGTTGTGAGTTAGCAATTGTTGCAGAACTTACTGGAACAAATGCTGTACCACTGTATACTTTAAGTTTTGATTCTGTGCTGTCAAACCAAATCTGTCCTTTAATAGGCGCCGTAGGCGCAGTCACGTTAGCAAAATTTTCTAGTATCTTAATAAAGTTTTCATTAAGTACTTCACCAAATCCGCTAAAGTTTTTACCAATTAGTGTAATGTCAGTAGAGATATTATCAATTTGACCATCGGCTACTGTTGAAACTATTGTACCATCTGTTTTATTAATCTGATATGCCATTTAATATCTCATCCTACGTTGTTGTAAACGCTGGTGGACCCGAACGTATAATATAGTTAATTGTCAAGAACGGATTCATAATACCAACTAATGACCCTAACGTAAAGTCTGTACTTGGTTTCTTAATACCGCCCGATTGTTGTAAGTACTGTGCTTGTCCTGGAGCAGTAGGTCCTAAACCTGTTGTACCTGGACTGTTAATAGCACTATCAACTCTAACAGCCGAATACTGTATTCCATTTGCTGTCATATCGTGTTCGTGGTCTGGTAGGTTACCTAATGTTAACGCTACCGCACTTGCGCCTGCTGCACCTGCAAGTGTTTGAGCTTCTGTACCTTCAACTCTTGCTGGCGATGGTTCACCTCCGCCGTTATCAACAAATCCACCAACTGCATTTGGTACGTTGATATTGTTGTCCATGTTGTGCCTACCTAGTGCAAATCTACCACGTAAATCTGGTAATCTAAATGTGCCAACACCATTAAGTGCTGCTGAACCGTTATATGTTGTTCCTATAATGTCAAATAATTCTGGAAACTTAGATCTTTCAACTTCACCACCATCACAGAATAAAAATCCTGTTGGTGGATTTGTACCTGCATATGGAAGAATACCTCCCAACGGAATTCCTAAGTCACCTACAAATGTATCACGTGTTTCTTTAAGAAGTCCTGTTGCTCCGCCTGCTTCAGCTGAAGCTCTATATACTAGTACAAAGTCATTTTTGTCTGATTGGTTTGGTGCAGGTTCATCTCTATCTTTAACAATGTTAGCAGTCAATGTAGTGGTAAATGTCTTAGTTGCACTACCTACTTGTCCGTCAAACTGTATTGCGGGTGAAACAACGTCACCTGTTAGTGCAAAACTTGTAACATTTTTTAAGTTAGTTGCAGTATTTGCATTACCTGTAATGTTACCGTTAATTGTACCAACAATTTCATCTGCTTGAATTGATTTAGCATAAACTGTTTTCCAACGATTTGTTAGTTCACCTAAGTCATGTGTATCATTAACTTGAGGTTTTAAAGTTGAAGATGTAATTGTTCCTGTAACATTTGCTGCGCCGCCAATTATAATGTTTTTAGAAAACGCTGCGCCACCTGCTGAAACAATACTACCTGTTGATAAGTTAGTTGTTTCAGATGTACTTGAAATCTTTAGTGCGCCAGTTAAGCCAATGTTACCATCAACATCAAGTGCTTCATCTGGTGCTGCAATATTAATACCAACTTTGTTATCAAGCACTCTAAGTACTGTAGTTGGAATACCGTTTCTGTTAACTTGTAAATCTACTGAACTACCTGCTGATGAATTATAAAGTTTCGCAGCAGTTGCTGATGTTGTTACTTGGAAGTTTCCGTCAACACCAATTGTTAAACCTGCGTTGTTTCTTACATTAAGTCCTTGGTCAGTTGTGTTAACAATATCACTTCTTAAAAACTTACCTGCTGATACTTCAACACCACCAACGTTAAGTGCATCTGCATTTTTAGCAGTACCAATAAGTTTAGGTAGTTCGCCTCCTAAAAATATAGAAGCAAATTCTGTTTTCTCAGTATCGTTTGCTGGCGTTGCAACATTAAGTCCTGCTTTGACTGTTGCAAATCCTTTAATATTAACTTTAGGTGTAAATGTGTCTTTGGAAACAATTGCAACCGGTTGGTCTGCAATATATAAAATTAAAATACTTTTTGTTTGGTTGTCTGAGTCAGCAATGTTTTCTACTGCTGGTCCATAACGTAAACCGTCAATTGAACTTTCTGCTGGTCCAACTAGTAACCATCTTGTACCTGTGTAAATTCTTAACTGTTGGTTTGTAGTATCAACCCAAAGTTCACCAACTTTAGAATTTTCAACACTAGGTTCTGTAACACTCTTTTGAATGTTTGATGCTGCTTTCCATGCTGTGTTGTCAAACAACTGTAGCACACCATTTTGTGTGTCATACCAAAGTTGTCCTTCAACTGGATTTACAGGTGCAGTTGCACTTGCAAAGTTTTCTAATACAGATAAAAAGTTTTCAGCAATAATTTGTCCGTATCCAGTAACGTTACGTCCTGGAAATGTTAAACTTGTATCTTGGCTTGATGTATTATCAAAGACTGTGATCGGAGTTTTGTTTTCGCTATCTGTAAAATTTACAATATATGGCATTTATTAAACCTCCGTAAAGCCTGTTAAACTCTGTACTCTGATTGTATAATCAACTTGCAAGAGTCTGTTCAAAGACTTTTGTACAGGGTGGAAAACCACGTGTGTTAAAAGTTTGCCTGTTCCGTTAGGATTATACCATTTAAGTCCAAGCTCGTCGAAAACAAAGTTACTGTCCATATTAACACTATTATCAAATGCTTGTTGATCATCTGGCTCACCATAATCAAGTGTACATGTAATTACAATGTCACTGTATGTTGCTCCACTAATATGTCTAACTTCCATTTTGTTACGCACTGGATCAGCGTTTGCAATAGAGCTTTGATCAATAACTTTAGTGTATGTTTGATTATAAAGACTGGAGTTTGACCCAACTGTATTAGGTGTCAAATATGTAATTAATCCTGTAGGGTCAACTGTAGTACCACCGCTACCAAACGCCATTTCGTAGACTGTACCTTCCCCTTGATTTGAAAGACTGTTAACTATTGCAACACTCATATTTTCATAGTGTATTGCATTGCGTTTATCCTGATAAACTTCTCCAGTTTCAGGATCAAAAATCTTAATATGCCCTTCAAAATGGAACCCGCCGGTTTCATTCAATCCAGGTGCTTTTGGCGTTTTGTTTTCTTTGTTTGACATATTTTTATCTTCCAGTTTCATAGTGTATTTATTCAGGTAACTTCGATGTATTGGCAGCAATGAACTGACTAATTGGAGTGCTGTTTTTAAGCAGCGTAACGCCTGATGTAGCAGTATTTTGGCCTCTATCGTACCATACTTGTCCTTGTTGTTTTATAATACTAATTCGTGTACCTGCCGGAGGTACATTTGTTAGTCTAATATATGCTGACGACCCGTCAACACTAAATTCAGCTTCAACCTTCTCATCGCCTGCTGGGCTAGTTGAACCTTTAGTTTCGTTGTATTGATCAATATATGTTTTGCGTAGTCTTTTACCGCCAACAAATACTTCAATTGAGTCACATCTTCCATAAATTGCTGGAATTGTTCCTTCATACCAATCACTAACAGTACTTAGCTTAGGAACAAAAGGTAGTGGTCCAATGAGTTGACTGCTACCATCACTAACAAAATCTGTTCTTGATTGGGTATCTTTATATGGAATTGTTTGGTCTGTACTCAAATCAACTACATATGATCCTACAGGATTCAGTGTTTTAATTGCTGTACCCTGTGTACCTCTTCTCAAGTTGCTTAGTACATTACCATTCTTGTTCATGTACTCAATTTTCTCACCATCTATTTCAATAATGCCTGGTATATTTTTGCCTGCAACAGGGTCAAACAATGTAGAAGCATCTGCAAGTGTAATACTTTCATCATAGTAAGTTAATTCTTTTGCCAATACTAAATTATCAGTAATTGCATATCTAGTGTAACGATTGATGTTTAACATATCTTTACTAACTTGATATGCACTTGGTAATGCAAATACATTAGACCCAAACGCTACAATTTCAAAACTATCTGTATCTTTATTAGAACCTTCAATATATACAGCACCTCGTTCAACATCTAAGCGATAATCAACATCTTGTATAAGTTTAGTTTTGTTTCTGTAAACCCATACATAACTTACACCCAATGGTTTAAATGCAATAGGATAAAATGCTTTACCACCTGTATACTGATCACTAACAATTTCCATTGAAGGATATTCACTAAACCAAGTTACATCAATTGTATCACCTAGTGTTAATGCTGTTGAATCATTAATAACAATGTTGTTACCTACCACAGAGTACTCTGCATTTAGGTTATTTTCAATTTTAATAACATCTCCGACCGTCAAATTTTCCGCAGTAACCTCAAGCTCTTTAGTTGTACCATTATAAACATAGTCTGTAATAAATGTTTTTAGCTCGTTGTTAATATAAACTTTAATGTTGTTTGGAACAATAGAACCTGCTGATGCAATAGGATCAACACCTAGTACATACTTTTTAGTTACACCATCGTAAACATTGTAAACTGTGTCAACACTTTTTAGTTTTTTGTTGTTTACTTCAACAATAGTTGATGCTAATGCACTTTCTCTAGATAACTGAACAAATGTATCTAAGTCATAACTCTTAGTGCTACCATCATATGTAAATTCTTGTTGGTTAACTCTAATTAAAGATTGCAATGAACTATCAACGTCTGCTGCTGCGCCAAATGCAACAATTCTAATCACTGCTAATCTATCAGGCTTTGTACCAAACTGTACAAGTGTTCTGTTTGGCGTGTCAGGTAATAAGTCTGTGCTGTCAATAAATCCTGTATCAGATTGTACACCGTTGACTGATACAAAAATATTTGAAGTATCAATATAGTTTGCGTTAGTTAAGAATAATGTTGTCTCACCATCTGCAATAAACTCTTGGTAATCAAGTATTGACACGCCGCCTAATCCAATTGAAACTATTTCAATTTTAGAATTTTCTGCTGGAACACTTGAAAATTCAATTGTACTATTTGAAATATTAACAGTATAAGTTGCTGGTGCAGATTTTATTCCGTCAATATAAACAATTACTGATTTGTTTTCAAGAATTTTTTGTCCTATTGGATATACTAATGTTGATCCGTCACCAATTCTAATATTGGATTTAACTGTTGCTCCTGCTGCGTCTTTGTTTGAATGGAACACTTTAATACTTAAACTATCTAAAACTTGTCCAGGAATATTTTCTTCTGTTGCAGGAACTTGATCTGGGCTAGTATATTCACCACCGTCTATTGAAATGTCTTCTGCATTTAATCCTGTTGCTGTTGCATAAGCACCTTCCATTGCTGACAATGTTCCACCTGATAACTTTGTATCTAATAAGTTGTTATCATTAATAGTTACAGCACCATCACTCTCTGCAGGACGGAAAATTAAAATATCACCGGGCTGCGTTGACACATAAGCACCAACTTCAACAATGTTTGTGCTACCGTCACCGATAAATGTTGGCATCTGTGCATGTGGATTCGTTGAAACTGAGCTATCCCAGTTATCAGTGTAATTAGGATCGTCAATTCTATGTGTTGTCGGTTCTTCAACCCCTTCTTCAACTTGTAAATTTAAAATATCGTCAGGTACTACTGTGCCTGCACGTTTTAAGTAGATATTAAGAACTTGACCATCTACAGGAGTATAAGGAAGTGTTACATTAATTGTGCTTCCGTCTGCAACATAGTAATAATCTGCTGCTGACTCAACACTATCCCAACTATCAGTAAACCAAGGTAATGCGTCCCAACCACCTGTAACATCAAATGTGGTACCTTGTACTTGAACACCACCAAAGTCAATACCTGTCATTAGCTGATTCAGTTCTTTACCTACCATTCCTGATGATGGATTGTAATATTTTTCAATTCTACTTACACTATCTAAGATTTCATCATTCTTTGCATACGTTATATTAATAACTTCGTCTTTTGCTGGTGGAATTTTAAAAGTAATCTTACCTCTAAGTTGTTTATACTCATCTGTTTCTAATGTAAACAAAGCAATATCATATTCATTATTAAGAACTACTTGGCCGTCTTTAATAATTGAAATATTTGACTTATCTCTAGTTGGTGGATAAGTTAAATTAAACACTGCTGTTGAACCTGTAGCAGTAAACGACTCAGTTTGTGTAAAGTTACTATAAATTCCTGTTTTAGAAATTCTATCGAACTTCATATTAACATTTATAGAACGTGTTTTACCATTACCTAACACTGCAACTGCTCTTGCAACTGATGGTGAAGTACCATTACCGCCTACAAGGGAAACAGTTGGTGTTGATGTGTATCCTGAACCGTGTTCTGTTAATTTGATTCCAGTAACTTTACCGTTTGAAACATATGCAGTTGCTTTAGCACCGCTTCCGCCTCCACCAGTAATTAATACTTTAGGTGCTTCTGTGTAATCTGCGCCTTTACCAGCAACACTTATTTCAATAATCTGGTAACCTTTGTTATCGTTCCAGAATTTATAAGGATACGTTGCTAATATATCGTCAGTACTTTCAACAGGAACAATTTTTCCTTGTGCTTCTGAATAGTAAGGAGGTAAATCAAAGTCTGAAATAGCAGAATTTGTATTATCTATAGTGTTATACTTACTAATATATTCTCTTACTGTTGTACTGTAAGGTTTTACTTCGTTAATATAATCTAAGTAACTTTCAAGACTGTCATTTTTGTAATTAGTTTTTTGTTTTAGTGTGCCAACATTGTGTGTTGCATTTAAGAAACTAGATTTAAACGCCCAATCTACATACGTTTGTTCTTTAAACACATATCTAATTGATGTAAAGAATAAGTTATTCCACTCAACTGCATAATTTCCAGTTAAAACATCTTCTTTCAATGCTTGTAAAATAAATCTAAGTTCATTTGAAACTTCTTTATCATAAAAGTCAATATCAAATGAGTCTACGTTGTCATATCCAACACCACTTGTTGCTGTATCATATAAGTCTGATGAGAATTGAATAGTTCCTTGGTACCTACCAATCATCTCGTAGTTGTTCATAGACTCGGTACTAACATCAGTAGTTTTCTTAAACACTGCCCAGCCACCTGAACCGTATTCTTTGATTCTAATCAAGTCTCCAATTTCAACATTTATAGTTGGTTCTTCGTATACACTAACTATTTCTTTTACTATTCTTGAAGTAGGACCAAAGTCATTGTCCCACCAGTCAGCATATGACCAATATAACGGTGTGTTATACGCTTGTGATCTACTTCTGTACCATGATTTTCTTACATCGTCCCAAGCATAAATGCTCCAGAAATTATTTGCAGTAGAATCGTTATTAACAAGCACACTAAACTGTCTTGGTTTAGTAGAAATGTATGTGTATAGTTTACCTTTATTAGTAATTGTTACACTGTTAACTCTACCTTGGTTGTCAATTGTAGTAACTGCTTCTGCACCTGTTCCGTCACCTTCAAATTCAATAGTTGGAGGTATCTTATATCCAAACCCTGCATCTAAAATATCAATAGAGTTGACTTCATTATCAATAATATTTGCACGTAAGTTACATTGTTTAATTCTAGATGTACCAACTTCAAGTAATTCAATATAGCTATCAACTGTTGTGTCATAAAGGTTTAATAAAGAACTTGGAATACTGTCTACTGAGTTTAACGTTGTAAAGTTTAATGAATCAGCAAATGCTTCTTTGTGCATGATTGCGTTAACATTTGTAATTAAAGTTCTTAAGATAGACTTTCTATCAACAAACATACTTTGTCTTGGTCTGTAACTTATACCATATCGTTGTTTAGCTGGTAAGTTAGGATCAGGTATTCTATTACCTTGTCTATCGTATCCAATTAAACTATCAATCCATTTATTTTCTAATGATGTAGTTGGTAAACTATCTGCAACACCTTCAGTTAGAAGTTGATACTCGTTATGTACTTGGTTTTGATTTTCTTCTTGTGTAAAGTATTCAACATTTAGTACAGCAGAGATTTCTGCTACTGATGCTTTGTAATTGAATAATAAAAATTTGTCTTTGTCAATAAATGCTGCATATGTTTGTCCTAGTGCAGAAGGATCACTAATCAAATTAAACACATCTGCTGCTGAAATAGATCTATCAGTATTACCTTCAGGAACAGTAACTTTATTTCTTACCCAATAGTAATAATAAACTTCTGTTTGTTCTCCTGTATTAGGATTAAATTCTGCTTTTATACTGTAAGCACTATCATCTGCATACAATGGTTGCCCAGATATGCCTAGTGGTAAACCTTCATTAGTATCTGCAACTACTGCCCACTCCGAAGGAAGTAATTTAGACTGTACCCATTCATAAACATCAATTGATGCTCCAGGAGCCAATGCTCCCCATGCACCTACTCTATATGAAACTTCGCCTTGCTCATAGTCATACCACTTAGCTGTTGAAATATCCCACCATAGTTTACCTACGTTTTTAGTTTTCCAACAAATAGAATCATCAACAACAGCACCTTCTGCTGTTCCTGTTGTATAAATTGCAGGATCGTATGGAACTTTATATGTAAGTTCTCTTTCTGCTTGTGCTAACAGTTTCATTTTAGCAGGATCAAAAATTTCTATGTCAAGAATTTTTATATCATCTTCAGTATCATAAAGTGAAATACGTTTAAACTTATCAATGTCAACTGTTTGTGGTTGTGAGCCAATAACGTTTAGTGCATTTTGACCTTCAGTTTTTTCAAACAATCTAACTGTACCTGTTTTATCTCCTTCAAATGCAATATCAACTCCGTGCGGTGCAGGAGAAATATAGTTAGGCGATCCAACTACAATAGCGTTTCTTGTAGCATATAAACTGTAACCAAAAGACTCGTTTAAAGAAAGTGTTTCGTCAATTTTCTCTGATAGGAAGTATCTCTCAGACTTACCTTTTTTCTCAAACACATAAACTGCTCCAGCAAATCCGTCATAATCTCTAAACGTAGTTCTGTTACTGTCGTATGATGTTTGTGATCCATCAAATCTTGTCTGTAATGTAAACGGAGAATTAGTTGCACCAATTGCAATTATTTCAGTACCGCTTGAGATTGAAATATCTTGACCAAACATTTCATTTGGATAATCTGAGTAACTTGTTAATTTTTGTTTTAGTCTATAAGCAAATTCTGTTGAATCACTATCAAACTTAAACACATAAGCACTACCTTGATTCTGGAAGTTTTTATCTGCTAAAGGACTTGTAACAACTAATGTGTTACCTGAATAGTCTAATCCAATAGCATAACCAAACTTGTCACCTGAGCTTATTGCTTCACTTGGATCAAGATCACTTAGGTATGGAAGAGAGTCTGCATTTATTTGCTGTAGTAATCTATAAACACCAGCTGCATTCTTTTTGTATATGTAAACTTTACCTGAAGCAACGTCTGTGCTATCGCCTACGTTTACCCAAGGCTCGCCAGCATCTGGTGCTTCGTTATAACTTCTAATTGTACTATCTGCACCTACTGCACTTGGTCCTAAATTTTGTAATTGATGATAACTGCCTTGATACTTAACTGTATCGCCTTGCATATATTCGTAGTTAGGTCTCCACTGACCTTTAAAGTTATTAAAGTATTGTCCGTCACTGTTTGGTGAGCCTACTGCAAGTACTGTACCGTCATAGTTCATTGCTAAAGAAGTACCAAAACGATCATCTACTTTAACTAACTCAACAAGTTGTTCGTCATCAAGTATTCCTGCATCAAGTGTTGAACCATCATCGTTAGTTGCTATTGACATCGGAAGTGAAGCACCTGTTGTTACTTCGTCCATCTTAACCCAATCGTTTGAGTAAATTGTTAATGAACTTCCGTCTGCAACATTATCAACTAATGCTTTCCACATATCTCCATTTGAAAATACTATTGAGTCCTTAGGATAAAAAGTAGAATCATCAGCAGCATAAATGCCTCTATAATTTTTATTATAGTCTAAGCGCCAACCATCTGTTGTATCATACGTGTAAAGATATACACGACCTTTTGCATCTTGTGAACCAGGTGCTGATACTGACATGTAATAAGGGCCTGTTGATGTTGCTTGGCTAACTGCAATCTTTTCACCAAATCTTTCATTGTCATAAGTTCTAGGACTTACTTGTATGTCGTATAAGTTCCACTGTTGTGACTGGTACTTGTAAATAAATATTACACCTGTTTCAAAACCACCTGTGTTTGATCCATCGCTTTCTGCATCAATCTTCTGTACTTCAACCCATTCATTGCTGTACACATCAATTGTACTGCCGTCACCGTTAATATTATCAGTTGCTTTATAAAGTCTACCTGCAAATAAAACAATGTCATTAATTAAGTAGTTTGCATTTACATCAAATGCACCTTGATATCTGCTAGGGATTCCACTTGCTGTTGGAGCACCAACCATCAACCACTGGCTATCTGGGCTAAGTGCTAATTCAAGACCAAATGATCCTGTAACATCTGTTGTTAACCATGACGGTGGTTCAAGCAATTGCTTAGACGATAGGCCTGTTGCACCTTGAATATAAATTCCTACTCTTGCTGCATCAGGTATGCCAACTATAACCTGTTTAAGTGTATCACTGTAAACTGTTTTCTTACCAACACTTGTTGGATCAGTAATACCAAAGTCAACAATTTTATTACCTGTAAACTGTTTTTTCTTTTCAACAACTTCCCAGTGTGAGTTTACATTAGAGTCTACAAATAGTTTTGATCCGTCAGTTAGTAGTGCTACCTTCTCTGGGTCAACAGTGTCGTAAGAACTAAATCGTGCTTCAGTTAGTAACATTGGATAAGCGCCTGTGCTAGGTTCGAATCCTTGATCTGCATCATACTTTTCTGTATGCTGTACTGTAACTGTATTAGTTGTTGCTGCTTTTACTTTCCAAAACTGACTTAGTCCTGCTATTGTTTTGATACCAAATATATCATCAACTTTTAACAAGTGTGCTTTTTCAAAAGTAAAGATCACTTCGTTATCATCATTACTTTCTAAGTTTGTAATTTTTAAATCAAATACTGTGTTTGCTCTAAGAACGGTCCATGAAGGTCCATCAAATGTAACCCATATATGATTATTATCTTGTACTGAAGCAATTGCAAGATTTAATATTTCATCTCTGTTTGTAACTGTAAAGTCTGTTTGACCTACTGATACATATCCTGCTGTTAATACAGGCTTGGAATCATAACTAGTTGGGTTAATGTCTGTTGTAAACGGACTTGGACCAAACTCAAAATTAGTCGAATCAATTCTATAATACCTATCAACTTTATCTTCTGCAGACGCTTGTACTAATACAGGCTGAGGATTTAATTTAAACTTGTCAGTATCTAATCTAATTTCAATTCTTTCTGACTGATCAACTCCTCCAACTTGTCCTAACTTGAATCCCCACTCCTCATTAAGATCAACAGCGGCATTGCTAGTATTATCACCTAGTTTTGTAAACAGTTTAGTAATTGCATTTGGTGTACCTTTCTCTCTGATAAATCCTTGGTACAATTTAAACTGTGTTGTTGGATCTTCAGATAAATTTTCTAAATATTCTCTGCTTTGGTATCCTGTTGTATGCCTTGCAAGATCTCTCTGGCTCTTTCCTAATCCTTCTGATGACACATCAAAATAATCTTCCATTTGATTAATTCTATAATCAAAGTTAGGAATAAGTTGTTTCTCAGGTGTTGAGTCTAGTTGTGTCCAGTTAGCGTCATTAAACTCTTCATCACTAGTATGATTAAATCTTGCGGTATACTTGTATGCTCTGTAAGATACAATGTCTCCTAATTTATAATCATAATAAGGTATCCAAGTATCAAATGATACATTATCAAATAAGAAGCCAGGGCTAGTATAATCACCGTCCCAATCTGTTGTTCTAAATCCTTGTGCTTTAATTCTTTCTTGTCTATAACCTGTTGCTTTATCAAATATAGTATCATTGAAAACTGTTTTATCATCAAATACAACAACATGTTCTTTTAGAACATAATTTAATTTTAGTAAGTAGATACCTTCAGTTGTGTTTGTTGTGTTAACTTGAATTTTTTGAAAAGATCTTGATACATTTATAAATTTAGGATCAAGTGCTGAGCCGTCTGCTTTCAACACATTATAATCATAGAAACTATCTAATAAGTTATCAGCAACTCCGACAGCAAGATTAATTTCCATACTTGCTGCACCTGGACTCATCGATAATACAGAACCAACTGCCCAGTTATGGACTGTCCAGTACATAAATTCTTTTGCTGCTGTTGTAAAATCTTGTACTACTTGATTAGTGCCGTCATAGTTTGCAAAGTCAAACCCTTGACTCTTTAAGTGTGCTTGATATCCTAGTAAGAAGTCAACTACACTTTGTATACTGTTAAACTCTGTTCCGTAACTTACTTTCTTAACTTTGAAACTATTAAAGTTTCTACGTTGTTGAGCAACAACAGCATTCTGAACTGGTAAGTCGGGTAGCTGTACTAAGTTACTTTTATCAAATGTTTCTCCAGAGGTAAATGTTTGTGTTGCTCTATAGAATGTTCCTCTGTACTCAACAATACCACCGTTGTTAAATGTTTTTTCTTGATCCCATTCAGTAAAAGGTTCTGAAGTTCCTGCAACTGAAATTACAGGATCAGCTTGTTGTGGATACGCTTCAAACGTATTAAAGTAAGGATTAATATCATCGTATCCATTTACTACCCAACCCTGTGTTGTTTTTTCAAATATAACACCACTGTAAGTAACCGAAGCTATTGGAGAACTTACATTAAAGATAATATCGTAGTTCTCAGGTGGAATAAACACACTTGCACTTGCCGAGCTTGGATTTTTACTATCAAGTAAATATTTTTGTTGCTGCTTATCAACAAACCCGCTTACTCTCGAAGTTAATCTAACATTTATATAATCAATATTTTTCTGAGCATCAGCAACTGCTCCGCCCACTGACTTAATATATGAAGCAATGTAAATTGCAAGTCCTGCTACCTGTGTCTTTCCTGCGATAGGAAACTTTAAGTCTGTTGGTGTTAAAAATGTTTCCGATGTTACATTTACTAACTGGTCAATAATGTTTCTTTTAGTAACAGCTCTGTCAAAGTTTAGTACTAGATAATCAAACGGTTTTAATAATGCTAGTGCTGTTGTTATTGCAAAAGGATATTCTGAACTAGTTTTCCATGCGTTTTCAACTGGACTATCATCACCTAGTTTAAAAGGACCTCTATTGTTAACAAGTTGAAAATTACCTGCAAGACCTGAAGTTAAAGGATCAACTAAATTACCGTCACAATCACAAGGAATATGATTTAGAATTGTTGTTCTGGCATATCTTGGATATATCCCTGCTCGATCTCCTTGAGCAATCTTACCAGCAGCAATATCTTCCCACAACACCAAGTTACCATTAGTATAAGGTGCTGCTCCGTACTCAGTCTCCCACCATGTTGGCTTTATTGTAAAGCCTAGCATTTCCCATGGATGTGTATGCGGTCTATCAGTATCGTAAAAATATTTGTAAACACCTCTCCAATATCCAGGCAAGTTTTCTTTGCCTGTTGGATCTGTCATACCTGAATATGTATATGTAAACGGTTCTGTTTCTACAAAATAATCGTTTGTTGTATAACCTAGGTTAGTATTTTGCACCCATGATAAAAACTCTTGATTGATTACGCTATCTAGTTCTTCTTTTACAAATGTACTATTACCGTAATATCCACCCAACGCTTTTTGAACATCAAAAATCTTAGCATCGTAATCTTGTTTGATGTTATTAAATACACGCTTTTCAAATTCTAAAAGTAAGTCATCTCTATAATCGCCATAGGCAGTAGTTTTACTACCATCGTGTCCTTGTATTACATCTTTAGGTACTCTGTAAGTGTCATCTAAATATTTTGTAGGTTCGTACTTAGGATAAAGTCCTAGTGATGTTGGAGTTGGTGGTACATGGCTAAATGCTGTTGACACATACTCTCTAATCTCAATTCTATCACCTTCAACTAACGTACCTGTAATTGTAATAAAGCCCAATGCTCCATTAACTGTGTAATCTTTGTTTACAATAAGTTGTACATCATTAAGGTAAACATATACTGCTCTTCTGCTTAATGTTTCTAAATCAAAATCTTCAGTAAGTGTAAATGTTTTAATACCTGGATCGTCAACAACATAATCTGTTCTTGTAAACGCTCCAGCACCAATCATATCAGAGTCTGCAAAAGGACTGTCAATAGTTTTAGTCTTTGTAATAATTTCTATAATACTATCTAAAAAGTCTGAAGTATTTTCGTTGAACTCAACTTCGGTTGCTTTCTTAATAATATTTTGTTTAAAAATAGTATATGCTGACTTAGCATATCTTAAAGATTTAACAATGTTAATATCTTTGTCATTAATTAACAAAGTAGACACTGCTGCGAAACCTGAATGTTTCATAAACCTTGTTGAGTGTTTTTGATACTGATCTAAGTCCCTTAGATTTGAAACACCCGGAACAGTTCCTACAACTCTTCTATCAAATTCAAGAGATGATTTTAAATGATCTGTTGCTTGTCCTAACGTAAATGTTTTTAATTGTTCATTCAGAGGATTTTTTTCTAATCCTGCAGGTATTTGATAATACCCTTGGTCTGGTTTAATTTCTGCAACTATTTTTATAGTTACTACATCATTAATATTAAATGTTCTATCAAACGTAAACTGATTAGTACTTCTAGTATATGTGTCACTAATATATTCGCCGTTTAGATAAAAATTAATTACTGCATCGTCTGGTAACACATCCCAATCAACAGTATTAAATATTGCAATAGAATCTGCTGTAGTAAACGTGTACTGATCAATAATTGGCTGAATAAATTTTTTGTCTGTTGCTATCCAACCGTTTGCATATTTTCCATTAATTTTATAGAACCCAGTGTTAGTATTCTTGGTATATTGTTTTTGCGTTAGCGTGTAAACAAATTTTTCTGTTTCAAAGTTCCAATCAAATACAATGTCACCTACATTATTAATATTTGCATAACTTAATGCAAAACCTAATTCTGTATCTGCAACACCTGTGCCAACTTTATAACTTAAAAGATTGCTACCTACAAAACTTGATACTGGATATATTGTTGGGTCTGAAAATGCAACACCAGCTGAATCGTATAATTCAAACTTAGGTGCTTGGTTAGCACTAGTTTTTTCTTGGCTTGATTTCCAAACTGTACCATCATAATGATACATCTTACCTGCGTTAGTTGTACCACGTCTTACTAGAACACCTTCATTAAATGCTGATAATGAATCAGCAGTTTCTTTTAAATTAATTTGTGTGGTGTTATTGTGTTTTACAAACCTTACTTCATAAATTCTGTTATTTGCTAAACTATCTGTATCTGCAATAACTAGAATCCTTGCTCCTTCAAACAAGAACTCACCGTCAATATTATAACCTTGTGATCCTTCAATTTTAGAGAACACATCATCTGTAAATGTATCTACGTAGTCAACTGTTTGTTTTGCAATGCCACCGTGATTATATAATTGTATATCAGGTTGGAATTCAATAATAGGTCTTTTAGCTCTAGCTGATTCTAATGAATCAAAGTCTTGACTTCTAAATTTATATGCAGATTCTAAAACAGCTCTATGGAACCATCTGTTATATCTGGACCAAGGGTTAGAGTCTTTACTGTTTCTAGCAATTGTAATATAATCTTTATTACCAGGATACTGTGTTGCATCATCAAAAGGCTGTGTATCAAATCCTTGATTATCAAATAATATATCAGGCGAATCTGTATCTAATGGCGGAGGTACTAAGTCAGCAAAATTAATTAATCTAATCTCTGAACCAACACCTTCAACTAACCATTGGCCGTCTGCATACTTTGATGGTTGCACTTGGCCTCTAAATGCTACAACCATTCCGTTTGTAAAACTAATTCCGTCTGCGGTTGTGTATTCTTTTTTACCTACAACTTCTTTTTCAACATCAATAAAAGTATTTGTATCAATGTCTGAAATAATAAATCTACCTAACCTATTAGGTTCAACATCACTTTGATAATATAATATATCTGGCGAGTCTTGTGGAATTTTAAATGTTAACGTTCCTACTTTTACACCATTATTTTCTACACCATCTCTATATAGTAGAGAAGCAAATCCTGCATCGTTAGCAACCAATTGCCAATCTTGTGAATCAATTGTAATACTACTTCCGTCTAATGGACTTGTTTCGTTAACACACTTCCAAAGTTGTTTGTCGAATACTGCTAGTTCTCCAGGGAAGTATGATTTATTAGGATTAAATTCTAAAGATCCTGTATCATAATTGTTTCTAATGTAAAAACCTTCATCAGGAGAGTTAACTTCAAACTTATATTCTTGTCCTCTATATAAAGTAATATCAGGATTATTAGTTACACTGTCTGGTGTAAGTATCCAACTGTTTATACCAGTTCCTACTTTATATGTACTTTGAATATTTGCTGCTTGACCATATACATCTATAGATGGAGGACCGCCTGGAATCCAATAATATTCTCTGTAGTTAATAAACTTGTCCCATACAATAGGAGGATTCCAACTGTAATGTTCTTGCTCTGTAGTTTTATCATCTCTTTCATTAGCATTGCCAAAGAACTCAACCATGCTTTTAAGATCAATATAATCTTTAAATTTTAAAATCTTTTGATCTTCTTCAACTGTAACAGCTGGCTCAAGTTGATAACGACTTCTTAGTGTTTGGTCTGTATCAAGATAAACATCTTTTCCTGTAAAAGTTTTTCCGTAACGCTTACCAATATAACCTACAGTCTTGTCAACAACACCCGGCTGTATTAAAGGATCAAGTACGCCTGATAAAAATTTATCATTGGCTGGGGTTTGAAAGACGTTAGGTAATAAGTCTGAACTCTTTCTAATTGGAATGTCGCTATTAGGAAACTTTTTGTTATCAGCAGCCATTATGTGTCACTCACTATTGAACTATTTGCTGAGTTAATTTCAGCAGCCGTAATAGAAGATACAATCTCTATGTCATCAACAGTGGCACCACTAACAAAAATTTCGTCTGGTTTACTTTGTATTTCAAACAGGCTTCCGAATGCCTGTGATGTCTGTCTTGGCAATATAACAATGTTTGATATATCAGGCGAAACTACATTTAATATATAAGTTGTAAGTTCGCTTAGATAGAATCTATCTCCAAAGTCCCAGTTGTTTACATCAAAGAATTGATTCATTGCATTTACAATTCTTACTTTTAAATCGTTATTGTTAACATTTTTATTAGGATTCTTAACAACCTTAAACTGAGCTTGTAATTTAGTGTCAGCATTACTGCCAAATAAAACTTTATACTTCACAGGATGATAAACTACTTCATCGCTAATTGACTTAATAGAGTTTAGTCCTGTTCCAAACGTTACTCTAAGTTCGTCATTTGTTGGTGCAGTTGGTTCTGTTGTACGTGCACCTGCTAGATAATTTCTAAATTCTGTATCATAAGATCTAGTTAAAAGATAAAGATCAATAATGTTTGTTACACTAGGATCAAGTCTTCTATCTTCACTTGCTGAATGTGTGTACTGGAACTTAATATTGTCTCTACCAATATTTGCTCTGTATGTGCTTTCTAGTACAAGTGTATTTGTTGTTCTGTCAACTCTTTTAACTCTATTTTCTGCACTATCATAAAAATAAATTAATTGTCCATCGCTATAGTTATTAACGTTAACCAGTGATTCTTTTTCAATAACCAAAATAGGAGTTACTGTTGTGTCAACTAGGTTATAAACAGTTGTACCATAATCGTCTTTTTCTGCTTTGAAGAAAAGATATTTTAAATCAAGATCTTCGCCAACTACATTAACAAACGACTCTGGGTTGTCAATAACACCGTCTGCGTCAGAATCCCTAAAGCCTAATCTAATTTCTTTAGTACTTTCATATCCGTCATCAAATTTAATTACGTCTGCAACTTCAAATGGGTAATCTTGTATCAACGATCCTGTGCCAACATTTTTACTATTAATACCTAAAACATTTACAACGTCTTTTTCAACTTTACCAGTTAGACTGTTGTATGCTTTTTCGCTTTTATCAAAATAAAATCTGTTTTGTTTTTTACTACCAAACACATAGTTAAGTGTACGTGTTCGTACAATGTATTGATCATTATCCTTTACAAATGCCATAATCCATGAACTATCTAAATTATTATTAGTTACATCACCGGATTTACCTAAACTAAATGCTGACGTTAAATCTAAGTTTTGATTTTGAATAATTTTCCAACTTGATTCTTTATCATCATATCTTAGGCCAAAGTTTAAATTTGCAAATGCTTGGTTAACCATTGAAGACTCAAGTGCGTCTGAAAGATCTGTTACAAACTTAGGAACAATTCTAGAAGCAACTGCGCCTGAAGGAACATTATCGTTAAACACAATAGGGCCAATGCCTTTTGCGTTAGCACCAGTACCTGCGTTTGTACCATCACCTGCAACACTAATAACTTTTGTCCATATAACACTTTTTTGTGAAGAATCTGTATCGTCTGTTGTTACTAGTAATCCGTCTTTAAATGATTGTCCTGTTGGAGCAGTAAATTTAACATTTGCTCCTGGAGTAATATATTTTAAGTTATTAGTAGAATATGTTCCTACTTTAAGCAACGACAGATCAACTTTGTTTGTAAAGTATCCTGTGCCTTCATTAATGTTGTTAGTTGATGCATTCCACACAATGTTGTCACTTGTAAATAAAATTTTGTCATATTTTGTAAAGTAGAAATTATAAACATCTGTTTCTGTAAATACGCCTTCTACTTTTTGTTTAATAAAATTAATAATATCTGATCTATTTGAGAATTTAAAAGAAAGAGATTGTTCATCTTCTTCTTTATACATGTATCCGTCTGTACCAAATACGTTAACTGAACTATACTTTCCACTTGCATCAATAAGATCAAAGTTACGTGACAATCCACTTGATGTTCTGTTTGATGCTTTTACTTTTAAAATATTTTGTGATGTTGCTAAAGGTGCAAGGTTATAGTCCTCACCTGTAATCATTCTATTTTGTGTATAATAGTTTGCTGGTGCATTCCTTTTAATAGATGCAACTGATTCTGTAGGTGTTGATGTTGAAACTGTAGACTGTAATGCCATTCCAATTGTTAATGTATGTGCAATACCTGCTTGGTTAACATAGTCAACTGAGATATTAACATTTTTCATTTCATTAGGTGAAATTGTATAACTTAATCCATTACTAATTCTATAGTAAGTTCTAAAAGATCCTTTAGGTAAGTTACCATATACACCGTCAGCAAAAACTAAATCAATCATATCACGCTGTTTAGTTTCAACCGCGTAAATATTTCTAATGTCTCCTGACAAACTGTTATAAGCAATATTGTTTCCTGTAAGGTTTGATACTTTTGTCCATTCTTGAGCTTGGCTTCCATTTGCAAGTAATTCAAACAACCAAACATCATCGTTGTTAATTCCTTTTGCATCAACTGCAACTTTTTCATTTGTTGATGGTGCATCAATTGTGAAGTCAGCTAACTCCAAAGAACCTTGTTTGAAGTGCATGAAAAATCCTGTATTAGGACTTGCTGGACCTTTGTTATCTTGTCTGTAAAGAAATCCTAGTTGGTTACCAGGTGTAGGTGCTTCCTCGTAAATCTCTTCTGCACCTTTAAAAGTTGTGCTTAAGATTTCAAACACCATTTGTCTGCCTGCAACGTTTTTATTAAAAGTAAACATTGGCACATCAGTACTAGCAGTTCTAAATCTGTACTGTTCTGTTGGGATGCCTTGAATAACATCTGTACCTTGACTTCTGCCAAACTTTGTGTTATCAGACATAGCAGCATCAAGAAGCAAAATAAACTGTTCTGCCCAGTTTGTATTAGTTGGGTCATTCCATTTAACTGTTTGACTTGCTAAATTACGCCCATTACTATCAATTAATTGTTCTGTAGTTGAAACTGATGTAAATTTAAGTAAACCTTTTGATGGTAAGTTACGCTTTGCATTATAACTAAGCATTTTAGCAATACGTAATACACTTTCTTTACGTTCAGCAAGTTCAATAAAGTTTTCTCTACTTGCTAAATCAATACGGAAAGATAAACTTTGCCCTAAAAACGCAATAGCATCAATTAGTGCAAGATACTCTGAGCTTTCAATATAATCGTTAAAATCTTCTGGATAGTTTTCTCTTAGATAAGTGATGATCACACGTCTTAGATTTTCAAAATCGTAAGATTTGAAATCAGCATTAGCGAAAGTCTGGTAGATTCTTGTCCAGTCTTCGTTAAGTAATAAATTGTTTTGTCTTGACGTTGTGCTCATTATTAGTTCCTATGCTGTATTTACCAATGTTTATAATATGCTCAGTTTATAACGGAGTTATCTCTATCAAAATTAAACTTCATTCTCTCCTTAACATTGAACGGTATGTATGTTACATCGGCTTCGATTCTAATTCCCTGCTCAGTGCTGTCAATTCCTACAGCATTAACTTGTATTCTTGGGTCGTAATTAATAATATCCTGTACATCTTTAGCAATCATTTCTTTAACTTGCGGTGTAAATTGCTCAAAAATCATATCCCAGATAATTGTTCCAAAGTTTGGATTTTCTAATTTTTCGCCTTTTCTAATGTAAAAATGATTGATAATATCCTGCTTAACTAAATCTATGTCATAGAGCTTGAAGTTATCAACTGAATTCGCTGAACTAAATCCTTTGTAAGCATAAGTTGTTGCGCCTGTTGCTCCTATTGATGCTTGATCTACTGCTACTGTTTTCTGATTGTATAACTTAGCCATCTTGTTTCTCCTCTCTATCTGTTGCTAGTGCTGTAACAAACTGAGGTGCTTGGTTTTCATGCAGTAACCACGGCTCATGCATAGGAATACGCCTCATGATAGATGTTATTGTTCCGTCTTGCCATTTTGTAGTAGCCCAGTCTTTTAATGGGTTTACTAATGGGTTATCGTATTTAATTAAATCTGTAATTGTTAGTGCTGTGTCAGCTTGTGCTGCTCCTGTTGCAGCCGGACCGTTAAAGTGTATGTTAGGACTTGCTGACATAATAATGTCTCCACCTGATGCAACTTCTGTATTAGCACCTGATGTTAAGTAATTGTAACCACCTGTAAGTATGTCCCAATTTGCTTGTGTATCTGATCTATCACCAATTGTTTGAATATCAGTAGTTCCGCCAACAAAGTGTCTGTGGTTGCCAGCAACTGAAATATCTAAGTCTCCAGCAAGAGGAAGATCTTCTGCATTCGTGTACATTCTTGTTTCAATTTTTCCATTAGCACCAATTAGTATATTAGTATTAAATGCACTTTCTATTTGTACTCTACCATTTTCTTGTTTAAGAGCATCTTCAATTTTTGCATCTTGATGTAAACTGTCAGGTGCTTGATATTCAGCGGTTGCTTTAATGTTTACATTACGACCAGCTTCCATGTTGATATCTCTATCTGCTTTAATATTAATATCATTCATTGAGTGAACACTTACACTGTCGTTTGCAAACACATCTACTTTACCATTAGATGTTAACTCAACCCACGATGTTCCTTTTGCATTACCTATGTAAATTAAATCTTCTGAATTATGTAAAAGAAGTTGATGTCCTGTTCTTGTTCTAAGTCTTGTGTATTCGTTATATGGTAAGTCAAGCAATCCTGCCCTAGTATTTGCATCTGATGCTTCAACATATTCTACTGGGCCTTCTTGTGGAGAAGTTTTTCTAATATAGCGATCATCACCGTCGTCCATAACAAACTGTGTTCCGCCTAATCTTGTAACAGGAATCTCAACACTTAGATTTTCTTTTGTACCACGTCTCATACGTTTACCGTTTGGACCGTAGTCTAAAGGTCCAGGAGTACTAATACCAAATACTGCATTAGGATTGTTACGCCTACTAGTTGTAGTAGTAACCCCTCTTGCATCATCTTCTAATAATCCTTGAAGGAAAAATCTATCTGTTATAGGATGTACAGGCTTTGGAATCTTTTCAGCGTCAATTTCTTGATCCCCTGAGCCATTTAATCGTTTGTTAATTTCGCCAACTGGCAAAGGCATTTTTGTATTAAACCTTTTCTTGTCATCTTCTGATAATGCAGCCAATGACGCTCTATTGCTTGTTTGATCTTCGCCCCTAGCACCTGTTGGGTCTGTATCTGCTGCACCGATTGCAGGAACCATATGATTAGCAAACCTTGGAGGAACACAAGCAAACCAATAACCTGATGATGGATTACCTTCTATGAACATTACCATAACGGTTACACCAACATCTGGTGGAACTGCCCACATACCATAACTTTGTTGTGTATCTTTAAAGTCGTTTTGATTCATTCCTAATGATTCGTATGGTGTGTGTCCGAAGAATGGAGATGCATAATTTACAAGATATGTTTGTCCGTCAACGTTACCTGCGTTACCAGATTCTCTGAGTAACGAAACTTTTAGTCTACCATTGAATGTAGGATCAAGTACATCAATTACTGTAGCAAGATAAGCACCTGAGCCTAATGCTCCTGCCTGAGTATTATATCTGGTTCTCTTTTCAACTGGCATTAAGTTTTAACTCCGTCAAGTAGTTTAGGATCATAAACTCTAATAGTGTTTCCTTCTCTATCTTTGCTTTCTTCAAATGGTTGTTTTCTGTCAATATTAAAGTTAACTAACGAACCGTTTGCTTGTCTTCTGTATTCTTTTAGAATAGGTTTCTTAGGTTTAGATTTAAACTCGCCATCACCCTTAGGTAATTTTGCGGCCCATTTTTCTATACCTTCTACACTCAAGCCAAAGTTAGCAAGGAAGTTATTAGCAAATTGCTCTCCTGCTTTTTCTACTTCTTCAATTGTTATTGTCCTATCAATTTTTGATGGTGGCGGAACTTTTCCAACTTCTGTTTTTGCGGGTTGTACTGGTCCAACTTGTGATTGCAATGCCTGTTTACTACCTGCTGGAACTTTTCCACCGTAATCAATTGGCTGGCCTGGCATTCTAACACATCTAAGTTTTTGTGTAAACTGCCCACCTTTAAATTCACTATCACATTTCAATACTTTGTAAACTCCGCTAAAAGGACTTGGATTTTCATTTGCAAATTCGTAAAGTCCGGTGTCAGTATTTGTATCAATCGGAGTTCTAAAACTAATAAAGATATAAATTTCGCCTCCTGTGTAATTAGCTTCTCCGCCATCAGTTGTCTGCGAACGTGGTGATGCTCCGTCTATATGATTTGCTTGGCCGCTTTCAACCATCCAGTAAGTATCGCCGAGTATATCTAAATCAATTGTGATCAAGTCACCTGAGCCGTTGTCAACAAATGCTTTCTGGAAATTTTCAGCAACTAATTGTTCAACATCTTTAAATCCGCTACCACCTTTCTGACTTTCGTGTAAAATAGATACATCACGTTTTTGTTTCTTCTTACCTAGGTTAGGCGCTTTTGCTTCTGCGGTACCTTCTGGAGTGTTTGTAGATGATGTTTCTTTTTCACCTGTACCGTTAAGATTTTTGTTAAATTCACTTGAAGTATTAGCTTCAGGAGTTGGTGCAGAACCTGCAAAGAATAAATTATTAATCTTGATATCAAATTTAAGTACGTCAACGTTTTGTCCTGAATATATGTAGTCATATCTTTTAGCAATTGTTTTTTGTAATGCTGCTGTGTCAACTCCTTCGCCAGGCGCTTTAAAAATACTGTAATGCACAAAATACGGAACAATTCTAAATGTATATTGTTTAGCAAAGTCTCCTATCTGAGGATCGTAATCTAAGAACGCTACTTGAACATCAATTTTAAACCACTTAATATATCCTTCTGGTGTAAGGTTATTGTTATCAGCAGTTCCGCTAATAGCGTCTGTTGCATATTTTGAACTTAGAATAGTCTGTGTAATAACATCGGTTAACGGCTGTTTCTGTGTAAAGAAAAATTCACGCTGCTTAGGATCTACTTGCATTTTATAACGATCAATACGACCTGTTTCTTCATTGTACTTAGAATCTCCTGCTCTATACATTGAAGAACTTTCCCAGTTAAAGTTACCACCTGATGTTGAATCAAAACCAAACGTTGATTTTCCTATATAGTTAGATTCAAAAGATGTCTTAGTTGTTTGAGAAGGGTCAGCAGCATTTTTTCCAAATGCTTTAAATGATTGGCCTGGCGGGCTGTCTGCGTCAACTATTGCTCCAGGATCTCCGTCAGTAAATGTGTCAGATGTTTTTCTAGCACCTGTTATAAAGTCTGTCGACTTATCAGGAAAATCAATAATATAAACATCTGGAACTGAATATGCTCCTGATTCTATTAACAATTGTTCATTATCATTAAGTACTTTCTCTAAACTCTTAGGTCCTGTTTTTAACATTTCTTCAACTGTTCCTTTTTCCGGAGCAGTAATTGAAATGTCGTTGAACAGCATATTAACTGTGTCTAAGTAACCAGAATGATTGTAAGGAAATGCTTGAACCTTGTATGTGGTTCCTGATTCGTTTGTATCAAAGGTAACTTTCTTTAATTTCATTACAAAGTATTTTGGATTTAACCCTTGGGTACCTATAGTTTTTTCTTCTGTACCATCTGCACTAAATCCTACAAAGTCTAAACGCAATACAAACGGAGCATCTAAGTAGTTAGGGTATCCTGCTTTAAGTGCAGAAACTTGCAACGACTCTAATAACAATCCCATACTGTATGGTTCAAATATATCAAAGTCAAAGTTAATTGCATTTGTATTACCTGTGTTTTTTGTTGCTGACATTACCGTAGTCATTCTAAAGTTGTCAACAAAATATTCAGGTGCTTTGCCACCTTGGATTCTTGTTCTATATTTGTCGCCACGTCCTGCAGCAGAAAAAACAATTCCGGATTTAACTGTTATACCGCCGCCTTCAAAATCTTGTCCTGCAAATCCTAAATCTCCTGTCCTATAAGAACTTGGATCATTATACTGCATTGGTGTTAGCACAGCCATCGTCCATAACGAACTAACTGTTGAAAATTTTTCTAACGGATTTTGAATTAGATTTGGTGTTTCTAAATCTCTTCTAGGACTTGGTGTTCCTGGTCCTACTGGTGCATCATCTTTCTTATCAGCAAAATCATCTGCATTAGAAACTGCGGCATCAACTGTTTTAGTTTCGTCATTTATTACTTGTGCTATTGATTTTTCTGCAAGTTCTACAATGTCACCTGAAGATAATATTTCACGTCCTGAATCAAGATCAAAGGTTCTTATCTTTTGCATTGCACTGCCTACACTAACATTTGATGCTTGGAAAGTATTAGATGCATTAATTGTCGGCGAGCCGTCCGGCTTTTTTATTTCTGCTGGAACAACAAAACTTTTTCCGTTTATGTTTCTAATTTTTTCACCAGTCCTCAAAGTTCCTTTGAAAGGCTTTAACTTATTATCTGGTATGCTTGGAGGTCTATTAAAAGCACTCATGCTATATTCCTAAGAACTTTTTTAGATTTGATAGTTTAGGAATGTAAATTGAATTTCCTGCTTTGAAATCGTATATAGGATCTTTGATTGTATCCATGTTTCTTTGTACAAACACCCACCAAAGTTTAGGATCTTCGTATAAATCAAATGCCAACAAATCGGGTCTATTATTATAGTGTGGTTCAATTGTATATAATACATCACTTGCTGATGCTGGTACAGCTCTAATATTCATTAATTCTAAATACATAGAATTTTGAGGTGTATCTCTATATGGAGAATTGTTTTTGTATATGGCCATTATAAAAATCCTCCGCCGCCCATTGAGCCTTTAGCATATTGCTCCAATGAAAACTTGCGTAAATTTTCTCTGTTGTAGATTGGCTGTACTGAAACAGTAATATTACTTTTTCTTGGTACCCAAGTTGGTTTAGGACCTTGACTTGCTTCTGTACATCTAATATAGTCAACATCAGTAGGTAGTGTAACTGAGAAGTTTTTAACTACAACCGGAACTCCTTCAAAGACGTTTGCACCATATCCGTACAGTTTACATATGATAGGTGGATTACCTGCTAGGTTACCTGTTCCAAAGAACATTTTTGTTGATGCTTTAAAGAATGTTGTTGCTGCAATCCAGTACGCAGCATCTTTACTTGACTCTGCTGTAAAGTCTCCTGAAATCGATATCTCGTCCACTTGTGAGTTCTTGTAAGCCTGGAAGGGATAATTATTATGTACAGGATCTATTTGTGTATAGTTTGCGGTTGTTGAAAATGATATTTCTGGCAAGTATGGAAAAACTACTCCACCGGTATTTTTTAGAAGTTCAAATAACGGATTTGCACCAAAGTGTGCAAAGTTAGCATTAATTTTTACCCGCCAATCATTTGGATTCTGAGGATCTAGTTTAACACCGGCGCCTTCTTCGAATTCGAAAAGTTCGCCACCAGCAGGGAGATTTACGCCTCTTTTGAGACTTAATAAATTATTTAAAACACCAGCTGCTTTGCCAACATTTGATGCAAAGTCTTGGAAACCAGATGCTAAGTTGCCTCCAATACCTAATTTAGATATTGCAGATGATATTTCAGCTGTGGTTCCGGCTACTGCATTAAGTCCATCTTGTGCAGCACCAAATGCTGTTCCAACATTATCAGCTATATTACTTAATGAACCACTACCAACTTTAGATGTTATCGTAGATAACGGAGCACCAGCAGCACCAACTACACCGTCAACACTAAATGCAGCATCTGCTGCCGCCAAGGCACTGTTTAAATCGCCTGACGCTTGGTTTAATGCTGAGCCAATATCACCGCCTAGTTCGCTAGTTAACTTGTCCAAATCGGCTTTGGCTTGGTCCGAAACCTGTTTGAGATTGGCTTGGTTCTTCTGTTGCTGGTCAACGGCGACCGCAACGCCAGCTACAAGTACGGCTAAAGGTGCTATTTTTGGTAAACTCATTTTGGTAAAATTTCCTTTTAATAATACTATTTATTTCTGTAATAATGTGCTATTATATTACTTATATAACCGGAGAAATTACGTATGACAATTGGGCAACCAAAAAAGATAAAATATCTAACAAATAAGGATTTATTAGCGGAAATACACCGCAGTAAGTCTACTTTCTGTTCTTTTACTGACGATAGCTATGCACAGTACGATATTATACTGCCATCATTAGACAAAATTAACATTAGAACTGTAGCAGAAGCAAAACGCAACCGTGCTGCTAGACTATCTAAACTTGCACATGCTGAAGCAGTTGAAGCCGCAGGTAAAAAGATGCCTGCAAAAGGGTTTGATATAGACTACCGTAAAATGCAAAAAGAAGATTTAATTTTTAGAATTATGACTTTTGATCATGTTCCAGAAGAACCTGGTCGCAAGAAAACAATTAAGACTGTTGCAGACAAGCACGAAAAAGTAAACTTTCCTCCTTTCCAGCATTGGAAGTTTGATGACAAAGGAAATTTGATTTGTGTAGGCAAAAGCCATTGGGTTGGTGGTATGGAAAACGGATACTTCGATAAGAAGTGTGGACAGATGACTAACGACCTTGCAAGAATGTTTATGAAATTGTGTGATAGGTACGCAACAAGAGGTAATGTTAGAGGATATACATATAACGACGAAATGAAAGGTCAGGCAATTTTGCAATTAGCACAGATAGGTTTACAATTTGACGAGTCAAAAAGTAATAACCCATTTGCCTATTACACTGCGGCTGTAACAAATAGTTTTGTTCGTATTATTAATATTGAAAAACGCAACCAAAACATCAGAGATGATATTTTAGAGATGAACGGCATGAATCCTAGTTGGACTAGACAAAATGCTGATGCACACCCTAACAAACATAAAGATTCCAAAGCAAAGAAAAAGACTTGACAAACTGCTTAAAGTTAGTTACAATAACATAAGGAGTAAAAATGCCGTTATTTAAGAAAGCAGCCTGCTTCACTGATATACACTTTGGTATGAAAGGTGGCAGCAGAACGCATAACATGGACTGCGAGGAATTCGTAAAGTGGTTTTGTGATGAAGCAAAAGCCGCTGGTGCAGAAACTTGCATATTTTTAGGAGACTGGCATCATAATCGTGCTACTACAGATGTTAGCACAATGAACTACACAGTTTCTAATTTAGAAAGAATTAACGAAACATTCGAGAAGACTTACTTCATGGTAGGTAACCATGATTTATTTTACAAAGACAAACGTGAAATTAACTCTATTGAGTTTATGCGATTGTTTCCAAACATCATTCCTATTACAGATATTTTTACAGAAGGCGAAGTAACATTACTTCCTTGGTTAGTAGGTGAAGAATGGAAGATGGTGCCTAAAATTAAAAGTAGGTATGTATTTGGACACTTTGAACTTCCTCTGTTTTATATGAATGCTATGGTACAGATGCCTGACCATGGAACACTTCAGGCAGATCATTTTGTAAATCAAGAATATGTGTTTAGCGGACACTTTCATAAAAGACAAACTAAAGGTAATGTAACATACATCGGTAATGCATTTCCACACAACTATGCAGATGCATGGGATGATGAACGTGGCATGATGTTTTTAGATTGGGGAGGAACTCCTGAATATAAAACATGGCCAAAGCAACCTGTGTTTAGAACATACAAATTAAGTCAGCTTCTTGAAGATCCTGATTCTAACTTAGGTGAAAATATGCACTGTCGAGTTACAATTGATGTGCCTATTAGTTTTGAAGAAGCAAACTTTATTAGAGAAACTTTTATTCCACAATACAAACTTAGAGAACTAAGTCTTATACCAGAAAAGGTAGAAGTAGAATCAAACGTTGATCCTATTGATCTTACGTTTGAAAGTGTTGACACTATTGTTATGAATCAAATCGAAGCAATTGATAGTGATACTGTTGACAAACGTATGCTGGTAGAGATATATAGGGACCTTGGACGTAATCAATGATAAAAATTAAAGACCTAACAGTAAAGAATTTTATGAGTGTGGGCAACCAGACTCAAGCAATTAATTTTGACAAAGGTGAATTAACGCTTGTACTAGGTGAGAACCTAGACCTAGGTGGTGACGATAGCGGTTCTAGAAACGGCACTGGTAAAACTACTATCGTCAACGCACTTAGTTACGCAATCTATGGTAATGCATTAACAAACATTAAGCGTGATAATCTTATTAATAAGATCAACGGCAAAGGAATGCTTGTTACAATCAACTTTGAAAAAGATGGAGTTGACTATAAGATTGAGCGTGGTAGAAAGCCTAATATTACAAAGTTTACTATTAACGGTAAAGACTTTGAAGAAGATTCTGATGAAAGTCAAGGCGATAGTAGAGAAACACAAAAAGTAATTGAAGAACTATTTGGTATGTCGCATGATATGTTTAAGCATCTCATTGCACTAAACACATACACCGAACCTTTCCTTGCATTAAAAAATAATGATCAGCGGGCAATTATTGAACAGTTGCTAGGTATTACATTGTTATCTGAAAAAGCTGAGTGTCTTAAAGAAGAAATGAAAATTAACAGAGACAAGATGAGCTCTGAGAATACAAGAATTGAAACTGTTAAAATATCTAACGAAAAAATTCAACAAAACATCGAATCGTTAGAACGCAAACAGCGTATGTGGGAAGATCAAAAGGTATCTGCAATTGACGAACTTGAGTCAAGTATTAAAATTTTACAAGAAATTGATATTGATGCAGAAATTGAAGCACACAAATGTTTAGACGATTTTAATAAAAAGCAGTCAACGATTGCAGAAGCAAAACGTTGGATTGCTAACATTGAAGCTGATGATTCTAAACAAGAAAAACTAATTGAAAAATTAGATAATGAAATTGTATTGCTTAAAGAACACAAGTGTCATACTTGTGGACAAGAATTACATGATAAAAAGCAAGAAGAAATTCTCGGTGCTAAAGAAGAACAAAAGCAAGAAGCGGCTGCGCAAATTCTTGCTAATAGTACACAACTAGAAGAACATCAAACTGTTATTGCAGACATTGGTGAGCTAGAAGGTTGTCCACCTACACAATATGACACACTTGAACAAGCATTGCAACATAGAAGCACAGTTGAAGGATTAGAAAAAGATTTACAAGCAAAGAAAGATGATGTTAATCCTTATAGCGAGCAAATTACAGAATTAAAAGATACTGCAATACAGGAAGTAAGTTTTGATCTACTTAATGAATTAACAAAAGTAAAAGATCATCAGGACTTTTTGTACAAACTGTTAACAAACAAAGACAGTTTTGTTCGTAAGAAAATTATTGAGCAAAATCTTGCATATCTAAATCAGCGTATTACATATTACTTGGCAAAAATTGGTTTGCCGCATATTGTCGAGTTTCAAAATGATCTTAGCGTTGTAATTACACAGCTAGGACAAGATTTAGACTTTGACAATTTAAGTAGAGGTGAACGTAACAGACTTATTTTATCTATGAGTTGGGCATTCCGTGATGTATGGGAAAGTTTATATCACAGCATTAACTTATTATTCATAGATGAGCTTGTAGATAGTGGTATGGATAGTGCTGGAGTAGAATCTAGTATTGGTATCCTTAAGAAAATGACTAGAGAAAGACAGAAAAATGTGTTCTTAATCAGTCATAGAGATGATTTAACAAGTCGTGTTAATCACGTACTAAAAGTAATCAAAGAAAACGGTTTTACATCTTATAGTAATGATGTTGAAATTGTGGAATAGGTATGGCAACAGATTCACATGACCAAATGATTGAAGCATTTCAAAAATACTTTAAGTGGCAGGATCGCTTTGAGTATCATGGTAGTGATGAAGCAGGAATTAAGGCAAGATTTTGGCTGAGTGAAATTAGAAAACATGCAAGTCAACGAAGGCTAGAAGTACAAGAGAAACGATCAGAGAGAAAGTTAGCCAGAAAAGGCCAGGTCGGACGTCCCAAGAAAGTAACTACTAATGATGACGTCAGAATGGACTTACCAAAAGAAGAAGATTAAAGAACTTCCAGAAGACTGTGAAGGGTTTGTCTATCTGATTACAAATCTTACTAACGACAGAAAATACATAGGCAAAAAACTAGCAAAATTCAAAAAAACACGCCCACCACTCAAGGGCAAAAAAAATAAAAGACGTTCAAAAGTAGAAAGTGACTGGAGAGACTATTGGGGATCTAGTGAACATCTACTAGCAGATGTAGAGAAGTTAGGCAAAGAAAAATTTACCAGAGAAATATTACACTACTGTCCAAGCAGAGGCGTACTTAGTTACATAGAGGCAAAGGAACAATTTGATCGTAGAGTATTAGAATCAGACGAATATTACAATGGAATAATCAATGTAAGAGTAGGCAGTTCTAAACTATTAAAAGAAGAAATTAAACGATTAAATGACTCTTAATTTGCATTTTATACAGAACCACAACTAATACACAATATATCCCAAGGCTAACAAAACAGCTCAAACACCGTTAAATAAGCCCGCCACGGCGCAATTATGTGGCCCTAAGCCCGTTCTGATGTGTGACGGTAAGGAATTCTGGTTAACGGCAGAGGTATAACAGCACTATCCTTAACAGGACGCTGATCGGATACGCCTACGTAGAACCGGTTTGCTGTATATTAATAGAAGTAATTTAAATAGGCTAAATGAGCGAGTAATTCTCGCAGGTTTATTATATAAGTTAGCGTTTGTATAGTAAACTGCCGTTGTACATAAGATACTAAGACGGATTGAGTAGGTAACGGATAACCGCCTACGCTATGTAAAATTAAATGCATTGTAGATCTAACGCTATTGTGACTGTGCGAACTCAGATAATGTTCAAAACACACCTTTGGCCCCGACAACGGGCTAATTGTGACCATACAATCTAGATAATGTTAAAACTGCTTCGCAGTTAATAGTTAAAATAATTTTAACACTGATTTACTTTCGCATAAGTAATAGCGAAGCAACAGGCGTTGAGCGATAGCGAAAACGCAGAACAGCTTTAGCTGTTCTTTAAATAAATACATATATGAAATACATGGAATTATCGGCATGAGACTTGAAGAAATACTTATCGAACAACAGTTAGATGAACGTCCTATGGGAGTATTAGGTAAGATTGGTGCTAAGGCACAATCGTTTGTACCTGGTAGAACTGGGCGTAGAGCTCAAGGTAAACTTGAAGTTGGGGCTATGGCTAACGAGATATCAGACAAGTTTGATTTATTTCTAGGTAAAGTAGGTGGTCCAGAGGGAGCAACTCCAGAACTTGTAATTTCTTTCTTAAAGAAAAACGGATATCCTACTAAAGGTGCAGAAGCAGCAATGAAAGATCCTACTATGGCACAAAAAGCTGGTGCAGCAGTAGGAGCAGCAGCAAAAGGTGTTAAAAAAGCAGCTTCCGCGGCGGCTGGCGCCGCAACTAACGTTGCACAGGGAGCAAAAAATGCAGCCGCAAAGGTAGCAGCAAAACCGGCAGCAAAGACAGCACCAATTCCAACACAAACAGATCAAGCACAAGCAAAAGCAGGTAACACAAATTTAGCAGCAAGTATTGATCGTTCAAGCATGACAACTATTGCAGAAGGCTTTAGTGGTGCACAACTAGACAAAATTTTTATGGCAGCAGCTAAAGACAAGATTGCATCAGACGAAGGTGGCATTGCAGCACCTAGTGCAGGCAAAGTAGATCCAGCTGATGCAGGTAAGCCAGGTGCAGGTGGCTTTGCTTCAAGTTTTAAACAAGCATATAACAAAGCTAAAACAGGCACAGATGGTGCCACAGACGCGAATACAGCGTCAACAGCAGGCGATCAACCCGCAGCACAAGCAACAGCAGCCCCAGGTGAAATTCCAGCGGAAATACAGAAGCAAATTGACGAGCTAAATCCTGCGGACAAAAAACAATTGGCGATGATGATATGAGATTAGCACAACTAGAACAAAAATATATTACTGAATCTTGGAATGATCCTGAAATGCTCCTATTGGAGCAAAAGGTTATTCAGCCTTGGGTAGCAGATCTTGAGCGTATGGTTGCTGAAGCAACACTTACACCAGATCAAATTAACAATCTATTCACAAGCATTGAACAAGGTGCTACTGCCGCAGGCGGTAATAGAACAGCAATAGGTAAAGGTACTGATGCTGTAGGTAAGTTTGCAAGTGCAATCAACAAAAAAATTGACGATCTTGGCAGTGCTATTCAAAAGGCAGGTCCTGTACAAAACATGGATGCCAAGTTCAATGAACTTAAACAAAAAATTGGCGACAAAGATTCTAAAGTAGTACAAGGCGTAAAAGCGGTTAGTGACTGGGCAAAAGAAAATCCAGGAAAAGCAACTGTAGCGGTTGCTATTTTAACTTCGGCTGCTGCACTAGCAGGAGGACCATTAGGCGGTGCTGTAGCAGGTTTCTTAGCAAGAGCAACAAAAGACATTTTACAAGGTAAAGAACTTTCAACATCAATTGGTAAATCAGTTAAAACTGGTGCAGTTGGTTTTGCTGCTGGTGCTGCAATTCAAGCAGTTGGCGATCTTATCGATCCAGACATTTCACAGGCTATTATTGCTAGTGATGGACAAACAATTGACGTTAACGGACTAGAAGCGATGAGTGCAACTAGCCTTGAAGACGTTTCACCAGAAGCAATTGAAGATTTACTTAAAACACAAAACGCACTAGAAACAGCAGCAAAGAATCTTTCCGGCGAAGAACAAGAACTTGTAATGAAACAGTTTGCTGACACATCAAAGAAAATTGGCGAACTAGGTGGCAGAGATGCACTTGCTGATTATGCAGGATTAGAAGGACAAGATCTAGCAAGAGATACAACCACTACTACATCAGTTGACTCACAAAAAACTGATCTACCAGGCGATGACGGCCAGTATGGTGATCAAGATGCAGGCAGCAGTGGTACAGATAGTTCATTTGATGTTAAAACAGTAGACGCAGAAACAGTTACGGCTGATCGATTAAAAGAAGCAGGTATTAATTTTGATACTGAACCAAATATTTCTCCAGAAGTAAAAGCATGGGCAGAAAGTAAAGGACTTGATCCAGATGATGTACAAAAAATATTTCAAATGGAAAAAGGACTACAAGATGCTAAGTTTATGGGAACTGAAATTTCTGCTAACAAAGAACTTGCTACAAGTTGGACAGGAGATGCTCCAACACTAACATCAACTACATTACCTGATGGTAACGAAATTAAAGTTGGTGACATGTTTAAATCAGAAATTACTTCAACTGTTGGAGATATTGAACCACCACTTACATTCTCAAGCACGGTTAGTGTTGAAGGTGTTGATGCTGATGGTAATCCTGTAATGATGATTAAGGAAGTGTTTACAAATCCAACACACCCTTTATGGGACAACATTGATAAAGCAAACTTATCAGACGATGACTTTAAACAGTTAATGGATTTTATGGACCAGTATTCAGGTGTTGCGGCAGATTCTAAAGCAGATGTTGCTACACTCGTTGATACACTTAAACAAGATATTGCTAAAAGCATTGGTGCTGCTGCAACTGCGGTTGCAATGGGTACAGCAATGCAAGATAAAACTGTTGTTGGCGAAGGCGCAGTTGCTAAAGAAGAAAGTAAAATTAGTAAAGGTCAAAAATTATCAGAAGGACAAGTATACCTACTGTTTAATAGATTAGAAAATGTTAACACACACATGCTTGAAAACAAACTTATGTTTGAAAGTGCATTTGATGCTGTTCGTCATTACAATAGACAAGAACTTGAAGAAAATCCACTAGGAGCAATTGCCGGAGCAGCAGCAAAAGTAGGAGCAGCAGCAAAAGGTGTAGGTGGCGCAGTTGCTAAAGGTGCTAAAGCAGCAGGAGCAAAAGCAGCACAAGGTGCTAAAATTGCAGGAGCCGCTATAGGCAAAGGTGCAAGAAAAGCAGGTGCAGGTATTGCAGGCGCTGCTAAACAAGTTACAACAGCAGTAACAGCAGAAAAATTAATGACTGCTTGGAAAAAAGCAGGAAGTCCTACAGATTCAGATGAAGTATATAATATAATTAAAGGCTTAGGTGTTAATGATGATGTAATCAAAGGTACATATGATTCTATGAAAATTAAAGCACCAGCAACAGCAGCAGCAACAGCACAACAGCCGGCAACAGCACAACAGCCGGCAACAGCAGCAGGCGAAGAACCAGAAGCACCTGTTGATGCTAACAACGATGGAAAGAATGATGCAACCGGTGAACCGATGCCGGTTAGTAAAGATGGAGAACAACCAGCAGCAGGTGGAGAACAACCAGCAACTCCAGCTAAGCCAGTTGACTTGAAAGCATTAGCAACTGAAATTTCTAAATTACAACAACCTGTAAAAGATAAGATTAAGCAACAATTAGTTGCTGTTTAGAAGAAAGGCAAGCCACTTGTTTTAGTGGTTTCTAAATTACTCTTAATAATATCACCAATAATTTTACGCTCATCAGTTGACAGATGCATAGCGGCAGTATAATCCATTCCTCTCATATACCAGCAGATTTGTAGAATGTCTTTTTTAAGTGCCCTTGCTTCCTTGTCTAAATTATTGGATAGTTCAACGATCTCTGAAACGGGCAGGGTCAGGATCTGTCTGCGAAAAAATTTGCTTGATCCATTGTTACTGGTAAATCAAATTCATGGGCGCAGGCTTCACATTTAACATGTTGATCTGGAATACCTTGTCTACCTTTAATATCTGCTAAATGATCTGTAAGATCTTGGAAGACTGATTTATCACAGTTAGTAAGAAAATCTTTTATTTGTTCTGCATTGTCTGTTTTACCTTGAGGTGTTTCAATAGCAACAACTACATTACAAATAGTATCAATAGTCATGTTTGTTAATTTAACAAAACTTTTTTGAAACTTCATCATTTTTTCTTCGTCTGACATTTCCTCGTCATTGACAATAGCAAATACTCTTTGTTCTTCAAGAGCTTTAATATTAGACTGAGTCATTTGCTTATAGTTGTAAGGTCTAAGATCAAAAATTAAGTCACCGGCTTGAATTTTATCTTTCCATTCTGTTTTACCTTGGTTAACGTATTGTGTTAAAGGTATTGTGTATTTGTTTTCTTCCTTACATTTTGGACAATTAGCCCAAACATCCATTTCTTCACCGTAAGTAGCAATTCTAATTGCAACCAGTACCGCATCAAGATCAACGGTAGGCATCATCCAAGGTTGTTTAATGGCAGGTACACAACTCTTGATAACTTCTACAGTGCTTTCTCCTGAAAGTAAAGCATCTGGTGTTTTTAACATTAGTTCGTCTTTTGCTGTCATTGCAAAAACAGGATAGTCTCCATTTTCACTGATGTCTAATGAACCTTCAGGATAGTAATCTCCACCTGATGGTAATCTAATATAAATTTTAGGCTGTCTATAATACCCACTTAGTGGATTTGCAGGCGCCTGTGTAACTGTTACTGTTGGAGCAATATCAACTTGCTCATCTTTTTTTGCATCATTTGATACATTTTGTTCTGCCATGGTTTTATCTCCGGTAAATACATTATATATTGCATACTTAGTATAACTATTTATATGCGCAGTTAACTGGACAAAAATAAATTATGGCAGTAATGATCGACATACCCGGAGTTGGACAAGTAGAAGCGGATAATGCGGCTTCTGAAGCTACTCTACAGGCAATACTGAAGCAACTCGGTGGCCAAAAAGGTCCAGGCCAAAAAGGTCAAAATGAAGCAGCAGCGGCAGCTAATAAACTATCTAAAGCACAAGGTGCAGCAGCAAGTAATTCTAGTAAATTAGGCGCATTCTTCGGCAAAGCCGCGGGTGCAGTTGCTAAATTTGGTGCAGGTGTTGCTTTTGCTGCAAAAGTTGCTGTCGATATGAGCAACGCTATATCAGCTAATTTAGCTGGTTTTTCAAATTTAGACAACAACGTTACTAGTGCAGCATCTAAAGTTCCTTTATTAGGTAAAACATTTGCGTCAGCAGCAGAAGCAACTGAAAAATTAGTTAATGCAACACAGAATGCTACAAACAGCGGAGCAACGTTTGGCGGCAGTGTTTTTGAAATGTCAAATGCTGCAAGTAGAGCTGGTATGACAATAAACGAATACAGTAATTTTGTTAGAAAAAATGGTGATGCATTTAGGCTACTAGGCGGAGATGTTGAAACAGGACGTAAACGTTTTGATGCGTTATCTAAAGATATGCGTAAGAGCGGGTTTATGCGTGAACTTAACAACATGGGTTTCACAACTGTACAGGTAAATGAAAGCATGGCACGTTATACTACCTTACTTGGTAGAACTGGTAAACTGCAAGGCATGTCAACAAAACAGTTAACAAAAGCATCAGCAGATTATATGAAGGAAATTGATCTACTTGCAAAAGCAACAGGTAGAGAAAGAAGTGAAATTGAAGATGCACAAGCACAATTATTAACAGACGGTCAGTACCAAGCAAAAATTTCAGGCATGACAGCAGAAGCTGCTGATTCGTTTAGGAATACAATAACAGGTATGCCAACTAAAGGCTTACAAGATATTGCTAAAGATATTATCACTACAGGAAGTGCAACAACAAAAGAATCTCAATTGTTTGCATCAACCATGCCTAAGTCAGCACAAATGATGATGGAGTTTGCAAAAATTACAGAAGCTGGTGGCACAATCAGCATGAAGCAAAGAAACGAACTAAACAATTTGATGTCGGAAGAAGGAAAACAAAACAAGCAACGATTTAGAGACGTTGCTAGATATGATGCTGAAATGGCTGAGCATTATATGAATCTAGTTGAAGCAGGAAACATTCAAACTGATGCATTATATAAAGGAACTGATGCACAAAATGAAAATGCAAAAGCTACCGATGGGCAAATGAGTGCCATGGAAGCAATGCGCAGACGTATTAATGAAATAAGTCAAACGTTTACCAGACTGTTAGCATCAACAGGAATTATGGATACTATGATGGGTGCATTTGAAACGATTGCTGCTTTTTCAGAAAAGATTTTATTTCCTATATTAGAAGGCCTATTTGCTGTTATTATGCCTGTGGTAGATATTATTACTGCTGTTCTTAATCCTGCAATTACTATATTAGGTTGGGGATTTACAGCACTTGGAGAAGTTGTTAATTTTGTTACTGCACCGCTTAGGTACATGGCAAAAGCAATTGGATATGTGTCAGATGTTATGGAACCTTTGGCAAACATAGTTGGAATAAACTTAATAGGTGCATTTAATTCAACCAAAGATGCACTAGAAAATACTCTTGGACCACCTATAGATGCTGTGTCTAGAGTATTTGGTGATACCAAAGACATAGCAAACAGTCTATATGATGCACTCGCAGCAGTCGGCGGCTTCTTATTAGGTGGTTTTAAAACGGCACTAAATTGGGCAATGGATGGATTGAATTGGTTTGGCGATACATTTGAACCAATCATTACTCCTATAGCTAATTTATTTTCAAAATTATCTCAAAAAGTACATGATTTACGCCAAGGCTTTATAGACTTTTGGAATGACTTCCGATCAGTTGGAGACGTCATGGATGAGTTCAAATATCAGTTGGGACAATTTAGTGTTGGTTTTTCAGAATTGATGCTTGATTTAAAGAAATGGATAGACTGGGTAACAATTGGTACAACTGATGAAGAAGAAGCTGAACAAAAAATAAGACAAGAAAAAATTGATTTAATGAAAGCAGAACAACAACTGCTTAGAGAAACATTAGATAAAAAACAAGCAATTAATCGAGATCTTAACAAAGCAGAACAGGACAAGATTGATGCTATAAGATTAAAGGAACGTGAGGATCGTGATAAAGAACTTCAGAGCAGACTAGATGCTGAGTTTGAAAAGCTCGCCCGTGCAGCAGAAGGTGTAGCTGGTAAAACAGATGATGCAGCATTTAATACTGGTAAACTTAATGACAAACTAGAAGAAGAGATAGACGCCAAACAAGATTTAAGTAATGCAGAAAGTACACTAAAAAGTTTTGCCAAAAATAACGAGAGCTTTTTAACAAAACCAGAAGGCGGCAGAACTTTTAATCCAATTGGACAAGTTAGCAGTGCTAGGGGTGTAGGCGATAGAGGTCTTGTTGAAGCAGGATATGAAAAAAATGCGTTAGATGTTGCAGCTGAAGATGCACTTCGCCAAAAGAAAATGGACAATCCAGACTACGTTCCTGGAAAGTCAGAAAAAGAAGCGACAGCATCAGCTGCACTAAATACAGAAGCAAGTCTAAAGATGCAATCTGAGACATTAAAAGTCCAATATCGAATATTGGATGCAATAGAAGAAATGAACATGACAAGGGCATAGAAAGTATATGAGTTGGAAAAAATATTTTACACCTGTAGCAGTTGATAATAATTCGGGTAATTACAGCCCAATAAGCGGAGGCGGCCGTCCTGGTCCTGCACGTTCAAACTACAGTTCTTATCTTCCAGACGTATATGCCGGTAGTCCAAATCGTATTGAAAAATACATGCAGTACGACACTATGGACATGGATTCAGAAGTAAACGCAGCACTAGATATTCTTGCAGAATTTTGTACAGGAAAAGACAGCGGTAATTTAAGTAATTTTAACTTTAACTTTAGAGGACAACCTTCCGGTACTGAAACTAAACTTCTTAAAGAAGCAATGCAGAAGTGGAGCAAGTCGCAACAGTTTGAAACACGTATGTTTCGTATTGTGCGTAACACTTTCAAGTACGGTGATGCATTCTTTTTAAGAGATCCAGAAACTAAAAAATTACTTTATATTGATAACGCAAAAGTTTCTAAAATTATTGTTAACGAATCTTTAGGAAAGATCCCAGAGCAGTATGTAATTAAAGATATTAATTTCAACTTTAAAGATTTAGTTGCAACTACACCACACGGTACAACAAATACATCACCAAGCGGAACAAGTTCATATACAAGCGGTGGTGGATTTGCACGTGGCATGGTAGGTGATGCAGCACAGCCAACAGGCACACGTTTTCAAAACGGACAAAACGAAATTACAGTAGACGCAAAACACATTTTACACATTTCGTTATCAGAAGGATTAGATAACAATTATCCTTTTGGTAACTCATTACTTGAAAGTGTGTTTAAAGTTTACAAGCAAAAAGAATTGCTAGAAGATGCAATTATCATTTACAGAATTCAACGTGCTCCAGAAAGAAGAATTTTTTATGTTGATGTAGGTAACATGCCTGCACACATGGCAATGAGCTTTGTTGAAAAAGTTAAAAATGAAATCCAACAAAGACGTATTCCTAGTTCAACAGGTGGCGGAACTAGTGTTATTGACGCAAGTTATAATCCACTATCAACTAATGAAGATTACTTCTTTCCACAAACAGCAGAAGGAAGAGGATCTAAAGTTGAAACATTACCAGGTGGAACTAACCTAGGTGAAATTACAGACTTAAAATATTTTACAAATAAACTGTTTAGAGCATTACGTATTCCTGCAAGTTATTTGCCAACATCAATTGATGATCAAGCAAACACTGTTTCAGACGGTAAAGTAGGAACAGCATATATCCAAGAATTAAGATTTAACAAATACTGCGAAAGACTTCAAAGCATTATGTGTGAAGCGTTTGACAAAGAGTTTAAACTTTGGTTAGACAGTAACGGCTATAACATTGATGCATCACTGTTTAATATTAATTTCCAACCACCACAAAACTTTGCGGCATACAGACAAGCAGAACTTGATACTACTAGAGCGAACATCTTTAGTGTTGTAGACGCAATTCCACATTTAAGTAAACGTTTTGCAATGAAGCGTTACTTAGGATTAACGCAAGAAGAAATTGTAGAAAATGAAAAATTGTGGAGAGAAGAAAATGCAGGTAATTTACAAGAGCCTGGAGACGCAGGCGGTGAATTAAGATCGGTGGGTGTTACACCTACAGGGATGGCAGCAGACGGCGCAGCTGAAGAAGCAGAAGCACCAACTGAAGCACCTCCTGCTGATGATGTAAGTGGCGGAGAAACAGCAGAAACACCTGCAGTTTAATAAATACTAGTATGCTTTTGAGAGAATTTTTATATTTTAATGATGACGTTAACGACTTTTCCGTCGACCGTCGTTACGACAACAAGAAAGATGACGATGTCCTTTCAAAAGATGACACTAGAAAAGTACGCCTTACATTACGTCAGATTAATCAATTAAGATTACAATCCGAAGCTCATGTTGCTGAAAAAGAATCAGAGCTAGATTTTATTAGACAAATGTACGGGGCGAAGCTTGAGCAAGAAGAATAAAAAACACCACAAAGATATAGCATTCGTATTAGGCAACGGCATGAGCCGCGGCACCATTAACTGTGAAAAACTTTTAAACATTGGAACAGTATATGGTTGTAATGCACAATACAGAGAGTTTGATCCTCATTACGTTGTAGCAGTAGATGTTAAAATGGTTAATGAGATGATTGAAGCAAACTACCATCAAAAGGGTACAGTATGGACTAATCCTAACAAAGGGATTAAAACTAATAGTAATATTAACTATTTTAGTCCACACAAAGGATGGAGTAGCGGTCCTACTGCACTGTGGTTTGCAGCACAAAACGGCCATAGACACATTTATATTGCTGGATTTGATTATCAAGGACTTAAAGGAAAGTTTAATAATGTATACGCAGACACCTTTAATTACAAGAAAACCACTGATTCTGCAACGTTTTTTGGCAATTGGCTAAGCCAAACAGAAAAGGTAATTAAGGAATTTACCAAGGTAACCTTTTATAGAATCATTGATGATGGCGCATTTATACCCGATAAACTAGGTCCACAGCATACAAATTTAAAACACATTAGTATGCGTGATTTTGAGAATACCTTCGAAGGAACTATATATCAACACAAAATGAGTCAAAATAATACCATTTAACCCTATTTTTACAACAATTATGTAAATATATAACAAACAGCCTTACCGATAATTTCAAGGAGAACAAAAATGGCAGATAAATCTACATTAGAACAAATGCTTGAGAACTTGGTTAACGATAACCAAGAGAAAGCAGAAGAATTATTTCACGAGTACGTGGTTTCTAAATCACGTGAAATCTACGAAAACCTTATTGAAGAAGAAATGAAAGATGAGGAAGTAGACGAAACTTCAGATAACGAAGACGAAGCAGTTGACGAAGCATCTAAAGATGATGATGCAGCAGAAGACAAAGTTGATGAAGCATCAGACGATGACGCAGAAGACAAAGTTGACGAAGCTACTGACGAAGACGAAGTTAAAGAAGACTCAAAAGACGAAGAAGTTGACGAAGAGTTTGAAGACGTTGCAATTGAAGGCGAAGACGATATGCCTGATATGGGTGGCGACGCTACAGACGATTTAGAATCAGAAATTGATGCAGACTCAGAAGAAGGCGATAAAGAGCCAGAAGAGTTATTCCAAGATCTAGATTCAATCGTTGATGAGTTACAAGCAAAATTTGACGAAATCAAAGGTGAAGACGGAGAAGAAGGCGACATGGATTCAGACATGGATTCAGAAGAAGAAGCTTTTGCTCCAGAAGCATCTGCAAACCCAGAAGTTGACGAACTAGATACTTTTAGAGAGTATGTAGAAAAAGTTGCTGGCGGACATGGTGCTGAGAAAAAAGGTGCACCAGAAGGCGCAGAAAGCAAAAAGTCAGTTGTCGATAATATGAAAAACGACATGGGCGGAACAACAGCTAATATTGCTAAAGGCGGCGAAGATTCAGGTAAAAATGATGGCGGACTAGCAGACATTACACCTAAAGACATGGGTGAGAATGGACCTAAGGAAGCAGCAAAAGGCGCTTTTAAAGAAAAAACAGCAGGACACGGTGCAGAGAAAAAAGGCGCAAGTGAAACAGCTGATAATAAGCAATCGATTTTCCGTAGCAAACGATAGTAAAAAGGAAGACTATAAGTGAAAACTACACTAGCAGAACATCTGAGCTTCGATCAGGCTAAAATCGTAATTGAGCGTGATGAGCAGGCGGACGGTAAGTCGTTACATTTGAGTGGAATCTGTATTCAAGGTGACATTCGTAACGCTAATCAGCGTGTTTATTCTTCTAAAGAAATTGATAGGGCTGTCAAGACGCTCAACGAACAGATTTCTGGGGGGTATTCAGTGCTAGGTGAAGTTGATCACCCACAAGATTTACGCATCAATTTGGACAGGGTCAGTCACATGATTACAAAAATGTGGATGGATGGTCCAAATGGCTACGGAAAACTTAAAATGTTACCAACGCCGATGGGACAAATTGTTTCATCGATGTTGGAATCAGGAGTCAAGTTGGGAGTCTCAAGCAGAGGTTCAGGTGAAGTTGACGGAGATGGTAATGTTCAAGGATTTGAAATTATTACTGTTGATGTTGTAGCTCAACCATCTGCCCCGGGAGCATATCCAACACCAGTTTACGAACACCTTATGAATGCACAAGGTGGCTACAAGGCATTTCAAGTGGCACAAGAAGTCCAAGGCGACACACAGGCACAAAGATATATAGCAGAGAGCTTGAAAAACTTCATTTCAAGTCTTAATAAAACGTAGGAGAATCACAATGCTAGAGTTTGTAAAACAACTATTTGAAAACAATGTGATTTCCGAAGAAGTCAAGTCGGAAATTGAGACCGCTTGGGAAAAAACCGTTCAAGATAACCGTGATAATGTTACTACACAATTGCGTGAAGAATATGCACAGAAGTACGAACACGATAAGACCGCAATGGTTGAAGCAGTTGAGAAAATGCTGGCTGACAGAATTACAGCAGAGCTTTCTGAGTTTGCTGAAGACCGCCAAGGACTTATTGAAGCTAAAGCAAAATATGCTGAAAAAATCGTAAAAGATTCTAAAGCTATGGAAGCATTTGTTCTTAAGAATCTTAAGAATGAATTAGCAGAACTTCGTGAAGATCGTAAAGCAGTTGCAGGTAATGTTGCTAAACTTGAATCTTTTATTGTTGATGCACTTTCGAAAGAAATTGCAGAATTCCATGCTGATAAGAAAGACTTAGCAGAAACCAAAGTTAAACTTGTTAGAGATAGCAAGGCTAAATTTGAAGAAGTTAAGAAAGACTTTATCAATAAAGCATCGAAAATCGTTGAAGGTACAGTATCGAAAGGTATTAAATCTGAAATGGTACAATTGAAAGAAGATATTCAGGCAGCGAGAGAAAACGACTTCGGTCGCAGACTTTTTGAATCATTCGCAAGTGAATATGCTACTAGCCATTTAAATGAAAAATCTGAAACTTCAAAACTTCTTAAAGTTGTAAAACAGAAAGAAGCAGAAGTAGCAGAAGCAGCGAAAGTTGTTGCAGAGTCTAAAGAGTTAGTAGAAAGTCGAGATGCAGAGATTGCTCGTATCAAAGATAGCGCAGCTAGACAAGAAGTAATGGCAGAATTGCTAGGACCATTGTCAGCAGAGAAGCGTGAGGTAATGGGTGAGTTACTAGAATCTGTACAGACTAATAAATTACACGCAGCTTTTGACAAGTACATTAATTCCGTAATGGAAGGAAGTGCTCCAACTAAAGTGGCGTTGACAGAGGCAAAAGAAATAACAGGCGATAAAGCACAAGGCAATCAAATTAGCAGTGGAGAAAAAACTGCTGAGATATTTGACATCCGCAGGCTTGCGGGCTTAAAAGTTTAAGGAGAAAAACAATGTCACAACTACTAGAAAGTCGCTGGTCAGAAACCAAAGATGCCCTTTTAGAAGGACTTCAAGGTAACAAGCGTACTGTTATGGCAACAACTCTAGAGAATACCCGCACGTATTTGAACGAGTCTGCCACTGCAGGTGCTACTTCTGCCGGTAACGTTGCAACACTAAACCGTGTGATCCTTCCAGTGATCAGACGTGTGATGCCAACTGTCATCGCAAACGAATTGGTTGGTGTACAGCCAATGACTGGACCTGTTGGTCAAATCCACACATTAAGAGTACGTTATGCTGATGCATTCAACTCTGCAAGTGGAACTGACACTACAGCAGGTGACGAAGCACTATCACCTTTCAAGATCGCAGAAGGTTATTCTGGTGCTACTAATGATAAAGCAGCTTCTACAGCAGCTTTAGAAGGTGTAGCTGGAAACAGACTAAGCATTCAAATCTTGAAACAAACTGTCGAAGCGAAAACTCGTAAATTGAGTGCTCGTTGGACGTTTGAAGCTGCACAAGATGCACAAGCTCAACAGGGCATTGACATCGAAGCAGAAGTAATGGCTGCTTTAGCACAAGAAATAACAGCTGAAATTGACCAAGAAGTTATTCAATCATTGAAAACACTTGCTGGTACGGCTGCTTTAACTTACGACCAAGGTGCAGTGTCAGGTACTGCTACTTTTGTTGGTGACGAACATGCTGCTTTAGCTGTTCAAATCAACAGAGTATCTAACTTGATTGCACAGCGTACAAGACGTGGCGCAGGTAACTACGCTGTTGTTTCACCAACAGTATTAACGTTGTTACAATCTGCTACAACTTCAGCGTTCGCAAGAACAACTGAAGGTACTTTTGAAGCACCAACAAACACTAAGTTTGTAGGAACTTTAAATAGTGCAATGCGTGTGTACGTTAACGGTTATGCAACTGACGACGATGTGTTGATCGGTTACAAAGGTTCTTCGGAATCAGACGCACCTGCGTTCTACTGCCCATACATTCCTTTGATGTCAAGCGGTGTTGTACTTGATCCAGGTACATTTGAGCCAGTTGTAAGTTTCATGACAAGATATGGTTATGTAGAGTTAACAAACACTGCATCATCTCTTGGTAATGCAGCTGACTACTTAGGAAAAGTTGGAGTTACTTCAGCTAACCTAAGATTTGCGTAAGCAAGTATAGATTTAAAAAATCTACTAAAGGGCGGTATTTTTATATCGCCCTTTTTTTATGACTAAATAATAGTATCGTTCATCCCAATCGGGACGGAAGTAGCATTATGCGAAGGAACGCACCTAACTTTAAAAAGGAGGGTGTTATGAACAGATTCGATCATTTACACAAAACATACCGCGAGGCAAAAATGAGAGCTCGTAAGGAACGCATCTTAATGATGTCACGTTCTGAGCCAAATATTAATGGTAGTGGTACTAGTGGATATACTGTAAAAAGTGGCGAGAATACTGGCAAAGTACTAAAACATATTTCTGTTACTTCAAGTAATAATATATAGTTTTATCCAAAATAAAAGAGGTTGACAAATACTTATTTTGTGTTATATTAATAATATAGCAACAAAAGAGTAATTAACTTTTGTTTATAGTGCAAGGAAGAAGCCTTTACCAGAAGGGTTGAACTTGACTAACCAGGGGTGGTACCCAGGTGCTGTACTAGAGATAGGCAGTATCACATCGCATTCACTAGCGGGGTTAGGTTGTACGGAACAGAATGGTATTCAGGTCCGTGCTTGTAGGTGTACCCAAGTCCTACCTATTTTGCTTATATTAAAAAGACACTTCGGTGTCTTTTTTCTTGACTAACTGTCCAAAATACTATATAATACTAGCATGGAGATAAAAGACGACAAAGACTTCTCTTTATTAAGAGAACAAGTGAAAAAATGGAACAAGAACCATTCTATGTTCAAACACGATGTTCGTCAGTTATCTAAAGCACTAGAAAAGCTCATTGATAATCATAGTCAGCACATGATTATGCATCGTCAAACTAAACGTAACATACATTTAGAACGAGCTCAAGCAGAAATAGACAATATGAACGTTCTTCTTAAAACTGTTGGCCAACAAGAACTTCTAGCAATCCTTAGCAGAAGATAAATACTTGTGTCAAAAGTGTGCCGCTGACAACGGCGGACTTATGCGGAAAACCAACCGCGTAGACCTAGAACGTCAAACTTAAGGAGAAAAAAATGGGAAGACCAATTAATAAGAAATATTTCGGTGCATTGGGTGTTGACGCAACACCTCATATTCCAGTTGAAGCAGCGTTTATCGGCGGCATTATTGTTAATGCTACAGATGGCGGCAGTGATGTTTATATCGTTAAACAAAAATCTTCACGTAGATTTTTAGTTCACGGTAATGACTCAGGCGAAGAAGCAATTTGTAAACTTGTAAATAAAGTTACTGATTCTTCTGCTGTGCTTGAAGGCGAAATGGTAATCATTGGTTACTATAACGGTCAAGCAGTTAACGTTATGAAGATGTCAAACAGAATTGCTACAGACTTTAGTAACAACAGATACAAGTGGTCTGTTAGTGATGACTCAACTACAAACGTTTTAACATTAGAAGACGTATAGGAATATAGTTAATGGCACAGTTAGTACAAACCAACGGTGATTATACGATTAAGACAGGTGAAGGATCAAATGTAAAATTTGATACTGGAGCAGGTATCGGTGAAGTACGAATCACAGGCAACTTAGTTGTTGAAGGTGATACACTAACTGTCCAAGCTGAAAACCTAAATGTTAACGATAACATTATTGAATTAAATTATGGTGAATCAGGTGCTGGAGTTTCTTTAAGATATGCTGGTATACAGATTGATAGAGGAACCGAAACACCTGCTTCATTCTTTTACGATGAAAATGATGATACGTTTAACATTGCAAAAGGTAACAGTGGTAGTTACAACTTTACTGATAGTAGTTTAAGATTAAAAACTATTACAACTAGCGATACTACAGATGGGGGAGATTTAACCCTTATAGGTTCAGGTATAGGTGTTGTAAAAGTTATTGGTACTACAAACTATGAAAATCAAATAACTCACGACGATGATATTCCTAATAAAAGATATGTCGACGATTCTATTAGAGATAATCCAACATTCCAAATTATTGATAATGACACAAGGGTCATTGTTACTGATAAAGATGTTAGTGGTGCATTAACTTACTTGGTTGACAACACTGGATATAGTTCCTTTGGAGAAAGTGCTATTTCAGTAATTGTTGATGGGTCACTAGGTGCTCAATTTTATTCTAATAGAGCAGTAATACAAAACCTTGAATTTATTAACAACGAAATAACAAACAACGATACTAACGGTAATATCTTTTTAAGAACACAAGGTACAGGTAAAGTTAAACTTAGCTACGGACTTGAACTTGAAAAAATTGCAGTTACTCCAGCATATGTAAACGAATCAACTATTCTTTATCACAATGAAGAACAGTTAGGTCAAACAGGTGTGTTCTTTACCAATGGTACTAGAACTGGAGAACTAGTAAATAGAAACAGAGCATTACTTTACAGTATGATATTTTAAAGGAAAAACAAATGATTAAAAGTACAAAAGTATCTGCAACAAGTGTTAGTGTTCCGGAAAAAGTCTATACTAGTACAACTACAGGTGCTCCTATTGGAGGCGCTGTTACAGGACAAGTAAATGCAATTACTACTATGATCCTTTGTAACCTTGGTGCTCCAACTATTACGGACGAGTCTGTTAATACATGTAATGTAAGTGTGTACCTAGTAAAAGCTGGTGATACACCGGATACAGATAACATTATTGTTAATACATTAATTGTGCCTGCAGGCGAAACAGTATTTTTCAGTGATGAAAAAATTATTTTAGATTCAGGCGATGAAATTTGGGTTGGTACATCTGTAGCAGATTTAATTACTGTAACAGTAAGTTCAATGCAAGTGTAGAGGAAAACTTATGAAGTTTTTAAAATACCAGAATACATCTAGATACAGTCCAAGTGATAATTCTATTTCAATTAATCCTTATGGAAGAGTTGTAATGAGTACAACTGCTGGCTTGATGTTACCTAAAGGAACGTCAGCACAAAGACCAGACTTAGTAGGTGTAAGACAACCGGCTACAGCAGACGGAACTATTAGATACAATACTGACATTACTGCTATTGAAGCATATGTTGGCGGCAACTGGGAATTAGTTGTGCAGCCTGCGGCTTCTGCTATTACAGTACAAACACTAGGACCAGGAGATGGAACTGAAACTGTGTTTGGACCAGTATTTGAATCAACAAGTGCAAACAACGTTTTATGTTTAATTGAAAACGTATTACAAATTCCTACAACTAACTTTACACTTGAACAAAGCACTGCTGGAAATTTAACAGGGCCTAATCAGCCATACGCAGACGGATATTATTTTAAATTTAATTCTCCGGTGCCGGCTACTAAGTATCTAACAACCTTCTACGGATTCTCAAACTAATGTCACAAGTAGGGCGAATAGGTGGACATTTATTAGATCCAAATCTTGAAAGACAAGGAATTGATCTTGCCTTTAAGAATACCAATTTTGATGCAACTCCAATATTATACTTAGATGTTACTAATAATAGAATTGGTGTTAAAACAGATTCCCCTCAATACGACCTAGACATTCAAACAGATGTTTCAACAACTAATGCTGAAGCAACTAGTCAAGCAAGACTAGATAATGTTCTTATAAACGCTCCTGCAACATTTTCAACGATTACAGGACCATTAAATATTGTTCCCTCATCAGACCAAGGTTCAATTGTTTGGCAAAGGTTACAAACAGACAACTTAGATATTAGTGATAATTTTATACAAGGTAAAAGCACAGACGACAGTATTACTTTAGATACAAGTGGTACAGGTACTATTAATGTTCATGCAAATACAAACATGACAGGTAACCTAGCTGCAACAGGAGACATTAACCTAGATGGTAATGTAACACTAGCAGGTAATGTTATAGTAGGTGATAGTTCTTTTTCTACTGTTGTTATCAACCCTGACTTAACACAAGACATTGTACCACAAACTGATAACACATATAGTTTTGGACAAGATGAGCGTGACTCTTCACCAAGAAGATTTTCAGAATTACATACTCCTGATAATTTAACAAACACAGATAATGTTCGCCCTATGGGAGCATTAATTAGTAACCAGCTTAGTTTCAGAGGTGAAACAGGCGATCAGGTTTTAGTTACTCCAACTATTACATCAACACAATCAAACGAAGATACAATGTTAGTTTCTGCTACAGGCGATTACTATGTTGACGGAACAAAAATAGAAACTGATAATATCCATAATACTGGTAACAATGCTTTTAGTTTTGGTAACACAGGCATTGGCTATTTAAGATTTATGGGTGACAGTGCATTTAAAATGCCAGCAGGCACAGATGCACAACGTCCAGCATTACCAGAAGTTGGTGATACTAGATGGAACACAGATTTACAAATTATGGAATGTTTTGCAGGTATTGTTGAAGCAGTAACAGTAACAGGAACATTTTCAGGATTAGCAGATGCAGCTGATATTCTTTCAGGAACTACTACTACAAACTCCGTATACGGATCTGGTTTTAGTTGTAGAATGAATTTATTAGCGGGTAGTTTAACAGTAGTTCAGTTCTTATCGCAAGGAATTGGATACCAACAAGGAGACCAGATCAACATTCCAGGAACTAGACTTCCAGGTGGATCTAGTCCGACAAACGATGTTACTTTGATAGTAGGCACACAGACTAGCGATGGCTACGCAGTAGCAACTGGTGGCGGTGCTGAAATTAGTGAATCACTAATGGAAGATTTAGGCGACGTATATAGCCTTATCCTCGGTTAATTAAGTCAATTTGCTAAATACTACTGTTGATGCCGACCAAGCATTGATCTTTTACTGTGGTTAGCCCGCAATGTAAGGTGGCTAGAGGGACAGGATCCCCGTGAAAAGGAGAGCGTAATGGCAATTGGTCGTATTTCGGGTCCGCTCTTAAAGGCAAATCTCG
>Ga0213869_10000152_pt1 | contig 55035 bp, 50 predicted proteins | sample PICome_10_FD_160083 | JGI IMG/M metagenome (GOLD analysis project Ga0213869, IMG submission 160083) | Coastal seawater microbial communities near Pivers Island, North Carolina, United States - PICO132 | ecosystem: Environmental > Aquatic > Marine > Coastal | place: USA: North Carolina... | reverse complement strand
CCATTTAAGTTTATGTGGAAGAAATTCGCTGGGCAGCGGCAGGCAATAGGCGCCCACCCTTTGTTTTTCCTTAGAAAGGAGGTGATCCAGCCGCAGGTTCCCCTACGGCTACCTTGTTACGACTTCACCCCAGTCGCTGACCTTACCGTGGTCGGCTGCCTCCTGTAAACAGGTTGGCGCACCGCCTTCGGGTAAAGCCAACTCCCATGGTGTGACGGGCGGTGTGTACAAGGCCCGGGAACGTATTCACCGCGGCATGCTGATCCGCGATTACTAGCGATTCCAACTTCATGCACTCGAGTTGCAGAGTACAATCCGAACTGGGACGGCTTTTTGGGATTTGCTCCAGGTCGCCCCTTCGCTGCCCATTGTCACCGCCATTGTAGCACGTGTGTAGCCCAGTCCATAAGGGCCATGAGGACTTGACGTCATCCCCGCCTTCCTCCTGCTCATCGCAGGCAGTTTCTCTAGAGTGCCCAGCCTAACTGATGGCAACTAAAGATGAGGGTTGCGCTCGTTGCGGGACTTAACCCAACATCTCACGACACGAGCTGACGACAGCCATGCAGCACCTGTGTGGGAGCCAGCCGAACTGAAGGAATCCGTCTCCGGAAACCAAACTCCCCATGTCAAGGACTGGTAAGGTTCTGCGCGTTGCTTCGAATTAAACCACATGCTCCACCGCTTGTGCGGGCCCCCGTCAATTCCTTTGAGTTTTAATCTTGCGACCGTACTTCCCAGGCGGTCTGCTTAATGCGTTAGCGGCGACACCGAGGGGCAACCCCCCGACATCTAGCAGACATCGTTTACGGCGTGGACTACCAGGGTATCTAATCCTGTTTGCTCCCCACGCTTTCGCGCCTCAGCGTCAAAATCGGACCAGGTAGCCGCTTTCGCCACTGGTGTTCTTCCCAATATCTACGAATTTCACCTCTACACTGGGAATTCCACTACCCTCTTCCGTTTTCTAGTCTTCCAGTCTTAAGCGCAGTTCCCGGGTTGAGCCCGGGGCTTTCACGCCTAACTTAAAAGACCGCCTACGCGCCCTTTACGCCCAGTAATTCCGAACAACGCTCGCCCCCTTCGTATTACCGCGGCTGCTGGCACGAAGTTAGCCGGGGCTTCTTCTCTGGTTACCGTCATCATCTTCACCAGTGAAAGTGCTTTACAACCCTAAGGCCTTCATCACACACGCGGCATTGCTGGATCAGGGTTGCCCCCATTGTCCAATATTCCCCACTGCTGCCTCCCGTAGGAGTCTGGGCCGTGTCTCAGTCCCAGTGTGGCTGATCATCCTCTCAGACCAGCTACTGATCGTCGCCTTGGTAGGCCATTACCCTACCAACAAGCTAATCAGACGCGGGCCCCTCTTTTTCCGGCGGACCTTTCCCCCGTAGGGCGTATGCGGTATTAGCGGTCGTTTCCAACCGTTATCCCGCAGAAAAAGGCAGGTTCCCACGCGTTACTCACCCGTGCGCCACTCTATAAATAGCGTTCGACTTGCATGTGTTAGGCATGCCGCCAGCGTTCGTTCTGAGCCAGGATCAAACTCTTAGGTTAGACTGGTTTGAACGGATAAATCCGTCAAACATGTCATCCTATTCAATCCATGTTCGTTAACTTTTGTTCAAAATTAGCGTTTTGAAATTCAACAGGCTGACTTTTTAAATCACAAAGAACGACACGTTATCACGTACCGCTGCCCGCGAACTTCTTCCAAAATGCTTCCAACTTTTTCAAACAGCGCCTGAGCGTTTGGGCCAAGCCCTTGGTTCAGTTCCCGTCCCTCATCCGAGGCAACGGAGGCGGGTTATAGGCCTGCCTGAGCAGACTGTCTAGCCCTAAAATCTCTTTTTAGTGACTTTATTTTTCAACCCTTCCAGCAACAAGCCTTGGGGCCAAATCCGTTGCTCATTTCTGAACAACGGAGGCGGGTTATAAGCCTGCAAAAGCAGACTGTCTAGCCCTAAAATCGGTATTTGTGATCTTTTTTCGGAAAACCGCACTACAGCGCGCTAAATATAAGAAATAACCAGCGCGGAACGACTTTTCTGAAAGGGTTACAACAATGTTTCCCGATCACGCAATTTATATAGCAGGTCTGTTCCATGATGAACAGGCAAAAGATACACGCCAAAAGGATAAATACCGATTTTTACTGCTTTTCTTCACAGGCCACCAACGCCTCCCTGGAAATAATGTACCGATTTAAGCCGTTATCAGATCCGCGCCAGCGGCTTTTGCAGATGATGAATTTAACACCCGGGCAAAGCGACAAAAACAGATTATGGAGATTTCCTAATCGACTGATTCATAAACAAATTAACTATATGAGTTTTATCGAAATGATTGACTTCTCGTAAAAGCTACGGCATGTAAAGGCTGCATTCAAGCGGCTTGCGGGCCAAATGGGGACGTGAAGATGCGGGTAAACTGCATAACCAGAAACGCATTTCAAAGACGGTCTTATCGGGCTGTGATGTCAATTGCGCTGACCTGCCTTTTCGTTGGTCAATCGGTCACCACGAAGGCAGAAACAGGCGTAGCGCGCGAATCAGTCAAATCACTTCATGTCGCTTTTGCGCCGATGGAACCTGTTTTTCAAACTGCACCAGCCTTGCCAACAAGTCGGCCCGATCCGGCACTTGCCTATCCGGCAATCCCTGTTTCGATCATCCCGCCAGTGTCAAAACCGGCGCTTATTGATGTTCTTCCAAAATCAACCAAGATGATTAGCGAGATGATTCGGGCACAAACCGGATTGGAAAGTGGTCCCGAAACCGAATTAAAGCTTCGCAATGGCGAAGGCATTGGTGCGCTTTTGCGCCGTGCCGGATATGATTCGGCAGCAATCGCCAAAGCAATCGACGCTGTTTCGGGTAAAGCGAACCTTCGCCGCCTGCAAATTGGCACCAAATTTCAGGTTGCATCGCAGGGATTTAGCTTTTCGACCAAGCCCGGACGCGACATTTATGTGATTCAGCATCCGGAAAGTGGCTGGCTGGCGCTCACCGCGCTTCGGCCGACCGATCGCTATATGAATTTTTTCCAAGGCACAATTGACGATTCTATCTACCGGGCCGCAATGGCCGCTGGAATCAGCGAAAGCGCCTTTAATGATTATATCCGTGTCATGGGCTTTTCAGTCGATTTCCAGCGCGAGATTCGAACCGGTGACCGATTCGAACTTCTGTATGAAACCGAACGCGACATCATTGACGGTAAAATCGTTGGTGGCAAGCTGCATTATGCCGGGCTTGTCTTATCTGACGAGCAATTGGGATTTTTCCGCTATGATGGCGATAAGGGTGCCATTGGCTGGTATGATGAAAATGGCAATTCAGCTGCACGGACCCTTATCCGCACGCCGATTTCCGGGGCGCGGCTTTCATCTTCTTTCGGCCATCGCAAACATCCGGTTAGCGGCTTTAATGCCATGCATAAAGGTGTTGATTTCGCAGCGCCACGCGGCACGCCAATCATCGCCGCTGGATCGGGCGTGATTCGCGAGGCCGGCTGGAAAGGCAGTTTTGGCCGCTATATCCGAATCAGGCATAATGCTACTTATGATACGGCCTATGCCCATATGTCACGCATTGCGCCAAATATCCGCCCAGGATCACGGGTGAAACAAGGTGAAATCATCGGATATGTCGGATCAACCGGCAGATCAACCGGCGCGCATCTTCATTATGAAGTGATGGTCAATAACCGGCAGGTAAACCCCATGACCGTTCGCTTGCCAACCGGCGAGCGGATCGATGATCAGCATTTGCCAGCCTTTCGAAAAACCGTCGCCGCCATTGATCAAGAAGTTTTGTCGTACGGCACCATCCGCTTTGCCGGTGACGTGACAATCAAAAACACACGATAACCACACATCGCTGGCGCTAAATCCATATCAAGCCGGCGATATTGTGCATTTTGGCTGGTATTCGGCCATTAACGCTGGCTAGCGTCACTGTCATAACGCGGCATAAACATGGTTCAGGGGAACATATCCATGCAAATTCATCAGCTTTGGCAATATCCGGTCAAGGGGTTTGGCGGCAACCAAATGCCTTTGGCCAAACTGCAGCAAGGTAGCTATTTTCCCAATGACCGGCAATTTGCAATTTCGATTGGAGACGAAAAAACCGCCACTGCCAGCGATGGAACATGGTTTCGTAAAGCGCATTTCCTGCAATTAATGTCACATGATTTATTGGCCGAATATAGCTGCCGCTATGATGATGCCGCTAATCCGAAATTAGAATTGCTGCATCATGGTGTAACATGCTTAAGCATTGATCCGGCAGAGCCAGCCGATTGCCAGCGTTTTGAAGATTTCTTTTTCACCTTGCTTGGCAGCAAGCTTCGCGGAAAGCCGCGTTTGATGACGATGAAACATCAGGCCTATAGTGACCAATCAACAGCGCTGATCAGCATTGCCAGCAAGGCCTCGCTTGACGCTTTTGCCCAAGCGACCAACACAAAGCCCGACAGCCGCCGGTTTCGGATCAACATCATTATTGATGGCGACACGCCCTTTGCCGAAGAGGGCTTGATTGGCAAAACATTACGTTGTGGTGATGCGCTGCTATTGGTCAAAGAACCCGTTGGCCGCTGCGCCGCAATCAATGTTGACCCGGCAACGGCCAAACGTAGTCCAGAAGATTATGTGCGCTTTATGAAAGCCCATTTCGGCCATAGCAATCTTGGCATTTTTGCCGAAGTAATCAATGGCGGCATCATTCGGCTTGGCGATAGCTTCCAGCCAGCCTAAATCACGCCGAATGCCACTCGATTTCCATGAGGGTCGCAGGTTTTTAACCGCATTTCCGGTGCTGCAAGCCACGCAAAGACGTATCTGTTAGGAAGGTTGATCGCCATCTTGATCACCCTGAACCGCTTCGGCAAGCTGCGCCGGAGACAGGTTTTTGCGATCTTCTGCACCATTATTGGCGGCACCATTATTAGCGGCACCATTGCGGGGGTTACGCCGCTTTTTCGGGGCGGCATCGCCTGACTCAGCGGCACCATCCCCGCCATTGGCTTGCGCTGATCCTCGATTGGTATTCTCATCAGCCGGCAAACCAGCCTCACCATTTTCGGCTGCAGGTTCCGGCTCACGCCGAGAATCGCCTGAAGCGGCGTCATCATCAGCTACGGCATTGGCCTGTTCTTGCTGGCGTTTGGTTTCGGCAACGCCAACAGCCGCCTGATGAAGCCGAAAATAATGATCGGCGAATTGTGTATAGGCCTCAGCCGAAATCCGTTCACCCGATGTCGCCGCATCATGCGCAAGCGCCATATATTTTTCATGAAGCTGTTGGGCATTGCCCCGCAATTTCACATCAGGGCCATTTGACTCATAAGATGTGTTGCGGTTCGGCACATGATTATGATTGCCACTCGTATTTCCACGACGGCCACGACCACGGCCGCGTTTGGCGTTTTGAGGTTGTCTCATTGGGTTTGATACCACATTCGCTATTAAAAACGGTTATCGATAAAATTAATCAAAGTCATTTCGGTTGCGGTTAGTCTATTAACGACAGCTCGACATAAAGCCGGTGCAAGCGATCCCATTTCGTTAGGAAAGGCGCTGGCGTATCGGTGACCAAAATCACCCCGCCGCGATTGGCGATACCATAGCGTTGGCTTCATATTAATATCAAGGAAAATATCACCCATTTCACATTTTAATTGAAAATGCGAGACAGCGCGTAATGCCAGCAAGATCACAATGACTGTCGCAAAGCTGTAAATTCACTTTTTCCGCCGCAGCGATGACGGCATTTTCCTGCCCGCGTCCGATTTCAACAAAAGCCTTACCATCCACCGCAAGCACCGCCGCAAGTCGTGGCAAAAGTTGCGTCCAGCAGGCCATGCCATCAGCCCCGCCATCAAGCGCCAAGGCCGGATCAAAAGATTTCACATCCACCGCAAGCCCATCAATTTCGTCAGTCGGGATATAGGGCGGGTTTGACAAGATCACGTCAAAATTGCCAAGCGCCCCTAAATCATCGGTAAAGCTATGTTCGGCAAATGCGGCGCGATCATCAAGACCGAGGCTAGCCGCATTGCGCCTAGCCGTGGCCAGCGCATCGGGATTAATATCAATGCCAATACCTTGCGCCTTCGGCAATTCAGATAATAACGCCAAAAGCAAACAGCCGCTTCCCGTGCCAAGATCAAGCAAGCGCAAAGGTCGATCCTTGACCGCGTTACGTAATGCCCATCCTACAGCCGCTTCAATCAATGTTTCTGAATCGGGGCGCGGATCAAGCGTTGCTGGCGATACGGCAAAGCGAAGTGACCAAAATTCACGCCAACCGCGAATGCGGCTGATTGGCTCGCCCTCAAGGCGGCGTGCCACCATCGCCGCCAGCCGGTCAGCACAAACCTGATCCAGTGGCGCGATATCTTCATGTGGCAAAACAGCGTCATCACGCCCTAAGGCCATGCCAAGAAGACAACGCGCATCGGTCTTGGCACTGGCAATTCCGGCCGCGGCAAGGGTCTGCTCGAGACCATAAAGAATGGTGCTGGCGTCTTGTTGTGCTGGCGGATCGGTTTTTTTGTGATCAACCGGCGTCACCATCACATCCCTTCGGCAAGCCGCCGTGCCTGATCTTCTGACACCAGCGCGTCGACCACCTCGTCAAGCGCCTCGCCAGCAATGACACGGTCGAGCTTGTAAAGCGTGAAATTGATTCGGTGATCGGTAACACGGCCTTGCGGGAAATTATAGGTGCGGATTCGTTCAGACCGATCACCCGACCCAACCTGTCCTTTGCGTTCAGCAGCGCGCTCAGCCTCAACCCGCGCCCGTTCAGCATCATAAATCCGCGCACGCAAGATCTTCATCGCTTTGGCACGGTTCTTATGTTGTGATTTTTCATCTTGCTGGCTGACAACGATGCCGGTTGGCAAATGCGTGATGCGAACCGCCGAGTCAGTTGTATTGACCGATTGGCCACCCGGCCCCGATGCGCGAAACAGGTCGATCCGAAGATCGGATTCTTCAATCTGAATATCGACATCTTCAGCTTCGGGAAGCACGGCAACGGTTGCGGCGGATGTGTGAATACGCCCGCCAGCTTCGGTTTCGGGAACACGCTGCACCCGATGCACGCCAGATTCAAATTTCAACCGCGCAAAAACATCCTGACCCGAAATTGTGGCCGTGGCTTCCTTATAGCCACCAATGCCGGTTTCCGACACTTCCATCACTTCAAATTTCCAGCCATGTTTTGCAGCAAAGCGCTGATACATCGAAAATAGATTTGCAGCAAAAAGCGCTGCTTCGTCACCACCCGTTCCGGCGCGCACCTCAAGAATGGCGTTTCGCGAATCATCCTTGTCTTTTGGCAATAATAAAAGCTGCAAAGCGGCTTGGGCATCGGGGAGCTGTTCTTTAAGCAGATCGGCCTCGGCCTGCGCCATTTCCAGCATGTCCGGATCATCACCCGCTTCACCAACCATGACAAGCGCATCAGCAAGCTCGGCTTCAATCCGGCGAACCAGCTCAATCTGTTCGCAAACCGGACGAAGGTCAGATAGTTCGCGCGAAAATTGCGCAAGATCACTATTGCTCATATTGGCCGAATCCGACAGCCGGTCTTCGACTTCACGGCGGCGTTCAAGTACTTTATCCATTGATGAGTCGAGGCTCATGCCAAAACTCCTTTTTGGTCTTGTTTCAATCACTCTAAATTTGGCAGGTCAAACGGCGCGGCTGCCAACCGCAAACGACCGTTCGCTATGGGGCGAGAAGGCTTTCGGCAATCGCCGCCGCAAGGCCGCTGCAATCGTCCGGATCAAGTGGCAATTCCTGCTGGCTTCCATCGCGTAGATTGCGCAGCTGGACGGTGTTTTTGGCAAGTTCATCACTTCCCATAATCACCGCAGTCCAAATACCGGCCTTATCGGCCTTTTTCAATTTTTTACCCATCGCGCCGCTTGTTGGCAGATCAATATCAATCCCCGCATCGCGAAGCTGTTCGGCAAGACGAAACGCCGCTTGGCGCGCGCCATCATCAGCCGTCAAAATCGCCACTTTGGGATTATTTACCGAGGCGGTTTCAACAAGCATGGCAAGCCGTTCAACACCAGCCGCCCACCCAACACCAGCCACTTTTGGCCCGCCAAGCATTTCAGCAAGCCCGTCATAACGCCCGCCGCCAAGAACCGTTCCTTGTGCGCCAAGCGATGTGGTGACAAATTCAAAAGCCGTATGACAATAATAATCAAGCCCACGAACCAATAGCGGATCAAAAACCCACGCCACGCCCGCGCTATCAAGCGCGGCTGTCAAATCGGCAAAATGCGCCTTTGACACATCATTCAGATAATCTTGTAATCGCGGGGCATCTTGCAAGATCGCGCGGTCGCCAGCATCTTTTGAATCCAGAATGCGAAGCGGATTTACCGCAAGGCGGGTTTTGCTGTCATCCGATAATTGATCGGCAAATGTTTCCAAATAGGCAATCAAGGCCGCCCGATAAGCCGCCCGACTGTCGCTGTCACCAAGCGAATTAAGATGAAGTTCACAATCATCAAGAACGCCAAGCGACGCCAGAAACCGCGCACCACAAGCAATGATTTCAGCATCGGCAAGCGAATCATCTGGACCAAGATATTCAATGCCTACCTGATGAAACTGGCGCATCCGGCCTTTTTGCGGACGCTCATAGCGGAACATCGGCCCTGCATAGAAATATTTCAACGGCAAGCTTTGCGTCAGCCCGCCCGAAATCATTGCCCGCACAACACCAGCGGTGTTTTCCGGCCGCAAGGTCAAAATTTCACCACCTCGATCGGCAAAGCTGTAATTTTCTTTGGTAACGATATCGCTACTTTCGCCAAGCGGGCGTGAAAACACCTCGGAAAATTCAAAAATCGGCGTTGCCATTTCCTGAAATCCATAGCGCGCCGATGCCGTGCGCGCGGCGTCAATCACCAAACGATGTTTGGCCATGCTATCGGGAAGAAGATCAGCGGTACCGCGGGCAGGTTGAAGTCGTGACATGGGCTTTAATCTGCTTTTTAAGTTTGTGTTGATGCCGCTTCGGCGGCTTTTAATTCGGCAACACGGGTTTCAACAAGATCAACCACATGTTCAACAATATCACCATTTGACAGACGATGATCAGCCATACCTGACAGGTAAATCTGATGGGTGCCTTTGCCGCCACCAGTAAGCCCAATATCGGTTTCACGCGCCTCACCCGGCCCGTTCACAACACAGCCAATGATCGAAACAGTGATTGGCATATCAATATGCTCTAGCCGATCTTCGATGATTTGCACGGTTTTGATGACGTCAAATTGCTGGCGTGCGCAAGATGGGCAAGAAATAACCGTCACACCGCGGCGGCGAAGCCCAAGTGATTTCAGCATTTCATAACCGGCTTTCACTTCTTCGGTCGGGTCTGCCGATAACGACACTCTTACCGTATCGCCAATACCGGCCCACAGCAGATTGCCAAGGCCAATCGCCGATTTGATCGTACCTGCTCGCAGCCCACCGGCCTCGGTGATGCCAATATGCAGCGGGCAGTCGATCACATCGGCAAGCTGTTGATAGGCAGCGACCGCCAGAAACACATCGGATGCTTTGACTGAAATTTTGAATTCATGAAAATCATTATCCTGCAAAATCTTGGCATGTTCCAAGGCCGATTCAACAAGCGCTTCCGGGCACGGCTCGGCATATTTTTCAAGAAGATGCTTTTCCAGCGATCCCGCATTCACGCCAATCCGTATCGAACATCCATGATCGCGCGCCGCCTGTACCACCTCGCGCACCCGCGCCGCATTGCCAATATTGCCAGGATTGATCCGCAAACAGGCGGCACCGGCCTTGGCTGCCTCGATGGCGCGGCGATAATGGAAATGGATATCGGCAACAATCGGAACCGGACTTTGCGCACAAATGGTTTTCAGCGCCGCGGTGCTGTCTTCATCAGGGCAGGACACCCGCACAATATCAGCACCCGCCGCCGCCGCCGCATTGATTTGCGCCAAGGTGCTGTCAATATCACTTGTCAGGCTGTTGGTCATGGTTTGCACCGAAATTGGCGCATCGCCGCCAACCGGAACTGATCCGACCATCACCTGACGACAGCGACGGCGCTCGATTGTTCGATAAGCCCGATAAGCGTTTGACACTTTTGCACTCCAAATAATGGCGCGGCGCACGCCTGTTGATTTTGTCCCATTCTATACCCTGTTCGGCGGGCAAGCGCCAGATCAATGCGTCACTTTGTTCAGATGAGCTGTTGCGCGCAAATAGGCATGGCCCCAATGAAAAACCGCAACGTCATTGCGAACAAGCCAAAATCGGGACTGCACCCCACATATTTGGAAACAATCATATCGAGACAGAGAAAAATCGAGCTGGGATAACAGCTAGAGCGTTTGCCGTAATTTATCGGTAACGAGCGGCAGATCGCGAACAATCTGGCCAGTTTCACCAATTGGACGCGGGTCATCGCTTCCGATGACAATTTCCAGCCCACCAGCATTACCAGTGCTGAGATAAAGCCGCGTATTGCCTTCGACAACATAGCTGTCACCAGCCTGCATCAATTTTGCCATCACTTCTTCACCATTATCACGCACAATTTCAACCCAGCTTGCGGCAACCGCACGGATGGTGATTTCCTGCGCCGGATCACGAAGATTGGCAATGGCGCTATTGCCAGTCGCCCGCGTTTCGCCATCTTGCGATGCCGGGGTAATTACCTGTGTTTCGGCAAGATCGCCTGATAGAACGGGGCTATCCACATCGGCTGGCGGCGCGGCTGGTTCGCGTGGTGCGACAACCGCCGCTGCCGTTTCGACGGGTTTTGTTAATGTGGCACCGGCTGGTGCCTCAGCCATGATCGTTTTTGCCGTGCCGGTTTTGGTGATGCCGGTTTTGGTCATGGCCACCTGATCATCTGTTGCCACGGTTGGGGTTGGTATTACAGCCTTGGCGGCAATGACTTTTTCGGGCTGTACAGGCACCGTCAGATCTTGGCTTTGCGCCTGATCGTCATTCGGTATGGCCGACGTTGCGCGCTGATCGATAAGCGTGTCTTGCATCGCGGCAGGAATTGACAGGGTTTCCGCGATCTCGCTTGGCACCATCGCCATCTGATCATTCACATCGCCGCCATTTACCCAGTACCAACCGCCATAAGCAATGCCAGCACAAACAACCAGCATTGAAGCAATGGCTGGTGCCGATCGCTGTGGCGGGCGTGAGCCCACCGGAATTTTATAGGTTGGCATGGTTGCCGCTTTGGTCGTCAAATCATTATAGCGCGCCACAAGTGTTGTTGGATCAAGCGCAACACACTGGCCATAGCTTCGCAAAAACCCTGTGACATAGGCTGGCGCTGGCAATTGATCAAATGCGCCCATCTCCAACTTTGACAGATAATCAACTGAGATGCGGAGCTGCTGTGATACGTCGCTGATTTTCAAACCTTGAGCCCGACGCGCTTGTTTCAGCGTCGAACCAATTTGTTCGAAACTGTCGTCGGCAACCACAGGTTGAATATCTTTATCTTGAACGCGCACCAAAAATCGGTCTCCATTCATCGCCTATTTACACAAAAGCACCAGAAAACTGTGACGATTGCAAATAAAACTTTAAGTTTTTAAACGAACAACCTTCGACCATATAGCTGATAACATTGGCTGTTATCCCTTTATGTCGCAGATCCTGCCTTGTTTAGCAAGTATCTATAGCTATCGTTGCGATATTAAGCTTCGTCATCCAATCCATAGGCAGTATGCAGGCTGCGAACCGCTAACTCGGTATATTCAGCATCAATCAGAACCGAAATCTTGATTTCGGATGTTGAAATCACATGCAAATTTACGCCCTTAGCCGCCAATGTTTCAAACATCGTCTTGGCAACACCGGGCTGAGTCCGCATCGCCATTCCCACGACTGAAATTTTGGCAACATTTGGCGCGGCGTCAACCGACTCAAATTTTAGCTGATCTTTGATTTTATTAATAATGTCAACGGCTTTATCAAGATCGCCACGGCTGACCGAAAAGCTGATATCGGTTTTCTTAACAGCGCTTGATGCGCTTTGCACAATCATATCTACATTGACATGATTATCTGCCAAGGCGCCGAAAACACTGGCAGCAACACCCGGCTGATCAGGCAAGCCAACGATGGTAATTTTGGCCTCGTCAGGGCTATAGGCAATCCCGCTAATGGTTTCTTGTTCCACGACTGAATCCTCATTCACGACTAAAGTGCCGGGTGCATCATTGAAACTTGAGCGCACCTGCAGATTAACATTATGGCGCATCGCCATGGCGACTGATCTTGTTTGCAAAACCTTGGCACCTGATGATGCCATTTCCAGCATTTCTTCGAAGGTGATTCGCGTTAATTTGGTTGCTTTTGGTGCGATTCGCGGATCGGTAGTATAAACCCCATCAACATCAGTATAGATATCGCACCGGTCAGCTTCGAGCGCGGCGGCAATCGCAACGGCCGATGTATCCGAGCCGCCACGGCCAAGTGTGCTAATCCGGCCATCGGGGCCAATGCCCTGAAAACCGGCAATGACAGCAACCTGTCCGGTTTTCATGCGCTCGCGGATAGCCGACCCGTCAATCGAGTCAATCCGCGCCGCGCCATGAACATTATCTGACCGGATGGGAATCTGCCAGCCAAGCCATGACCGCGCATCGATGCCGATATTTTGCAAAGCAATCGCCAGCAAGCCAACCGTCACCTGTTCGCCAGTCGCGACAATCGTATCATATTCGCGCGCATCATGAAGCGGGCCGATCTCCGATGCCCACGAGACAAGCTGATTTGTTGTCCCCGACATTGCCGAGACAACAACCGCAACCTCATGGCCAGCGTCAACTTCGGTTTTTACCCGCTGCGCCACATTGCGTATGCGATCAAGATCGGCCACCGAGGTGCCGCCAAATTTTTGAACAATCCGTGCCATTTGCTGTATGCTGTTTTCCAGTAAATCTAATTTCACGCAGCTATAACGATTACCAGCCGCCGGGGCAAGCCTATGATGACAACAGCCGATCAAACAGAGATCGATAATTTTGCCGCCCTATCCGACCAATGGTGGGATCAAAAAGGGCCAATGGCACCTTTGCATGCTTTTACCCCCGTCCGGATTGACTATATTTTGCAATCAATAGGCCGGTTTTTTCCAATGAAAACAGGCGTAAAACCATCATTAGCTGGATTGAAAATACTCGATATTGGCTGTGGCGGTGGCTTGCTTGCCGAACCAATGGCGCGGCTTGGCGCAGAAGTAACCGGCATTGACGTCACCGCACCGGCGATCAGCGCAGCCAAAATACATGCTGAATCGATGCAGCTGGCGATTGATTATCAGGTGATCACAGCCGAAGATCTAGCCGCAAGCGGTGCCAAATTCGATGTGATCTATGCCTCTGAAGTGATCGAACATGTTGCCGACCGCCCCCTTTTCGTCAAGGCGATTGCCACGATGCTGGCACCAAATGGCGTTGTTGTGATCACCACGATTAACCGCAGCTTGCCAGCGCTGGTTTTTGCCAAATTCGCGCTTGAATATATTGTTCGGCTTGTGCCTGCTGGCACACATGACCCGCGTAAATTCGTGCGGCCAGCCGAATTACGCGCCGAATTTGCCGCAACGGGGATTGCTCTTGATGATATGACCGGTTTTGCGCCCTGTCCGGGCGGCGGCTTTATGCCAATCGGGTCGCTGGCGATCAATTATGCGGCGAGTGGCGGCTTTCAATGGGGCAAAGGCCAAGGCGCCAATCACCCGGTTTAATGTTCAGGCGGCAACCACGGCAAAGTCACGATATCAATGCCTTCATCAGCAAGTGACTCGCGTTCTTCAGCGCTTGAATGACCATAAATATTCTCAGGTTCGCTGTCGCCATAATGCATTTTGCGAACTTCGGTTGCAAACTCGGTCCCGACATCCCGACATTCAGACTTTACCTTGCGCTGCAATTGGCGAAGCTGCGCAATCGCCTCGCCAAGCGCGGCCTGTGATGGGGCGGCCTTTGATGGGGTGGCCTGTGCTGATGCGGGCTTGGATGGGTCGGACTTGGATGCGGCAACATGCGCCGATGCGGTTTGGCCAGATGCCGCTTGAGAAGATGGCGCGTTGGTGCCCACCTGATGATGAGCCTGATGGCCAGTTTCAGCCATTGGCAAGCGACGCACATCATCACGGCGACGTTTTGGGCTGGCCAGATTGGGCGTCATTAGGGCGCGGCGCACCTTGACGCTGTCACAAACCGGACAGGTGATTAGCCCTGCTTCATTCTGCGCATCAAAAGCAGCGCCAGTTTGAAACCAGCCTTCAAATTCATGTGTCAAATCGCAGATCAATTGATATTTGATCATCTGTTCCGCCTCACCAAACTCTGTCTATCTTTTAGATAAGAGGCATTGAGAGAGACCACAAGCCCCGAAACCAGCGATCCCGAAACCAGCGATATGGAAGCGCTAAAGTGCGCCATGGCAATGTTTGAACTTCTTGCCTGATCCGCATGGGCAAGGGGCATTTCGCGACACTTTCGCATTGGCAGATGCCTCTGCTGGCGCGCCGTCTTCATCGGGCTGGCGGATCTCGACATGCGAGAGAACCATGCTTGTGGTTTCGCGCATATTGGCAAGCATCGTTTCAAACATCAAAAAGGCTTCGCGCTTATATTCATTCAAAGGGTCTTTTTGCCCATAGGCCCGAAGCGTGATTCCCTGACGCAATTGATCCAGGGTCAATAAATGTTCTTTCCATTGCTGGTCAAGCACCTGCAAAAGCAAATTCTTTTCTGCCATCCGCATGATATCAGGCCCAAGCCGGACGGCTTTTTCGGCCATATGACGATCGGCAGCGTCAATCAACCGGGCTTCGATTTCCGGTTCGGCAATGCCATCTTCGGCAAACCAATCGGCAATCGGTGCCTCGACCCCCAAGACGCGGCGGGCATCGGCATCAAGCGTTTCTGAATCCCATGCATCATGATACGTGCCAGCGGGAATTGACCGTTCGACAATCAAGGCAGCGGCTTCATGGCGCATATCGACAACCGTGTCATGAACATCATCAGCGCGCATAATTTCCTTGCGCTGGTCAAAAATCACCCGGCGCTGGTCATTCATCACGTCATCATATTTCAGCAATTGCTTGCGAATCTCGAAATTGCGTGCCTCGACCTTGGATTGGGCTTTTTCAACAGCCTTGTTAATCCATGGATGCATAATGGCCTCGCCTTCTTCAAGACCAAGCTTTAACAGCATGCTTTCCAGCTTTTCCGAGCCAAAAATTCGCATCAGATCATCTTGGAGTGACAAGAAGAATTTTGACGCGCCAGGGTCACCCTGGCGCCCTGTCCGGCCACGAAGCTGATTATCGATCCGGCGCGATTCATGGCGTTCGGTACAAATAACATATAGCCCACCAGCGGCAAGCGCGGTGGCTTTGGCCGCTTCAATTTCAGCAGCAATCTTGGCCGTAACCGCTTCGGTAACTGGTTTACCTTCGGCCTCAAGGCTGGCAAGCCGCATTTCCAGATTGCCGCCAAGTTGAATATCGGTTCCGCGGCCAGCCATATTGGTGGCAATCGTCACCGCACCAGGCACGCCAGCATCAGCAATGATTTTGGCTTCTTCTTCATGGAAACGGGCATTCAGAACCCGATGCTCGATTTTACGCTTTTTCAATTCGGCTGAAAGACGTTCGGATTTATCGATACTGATCGTGCCAACAAGGACCGGCTGCTGGCGTGACCGGCATTCAAGGATCAGCGCGATCACGGCTTCGTCACGTTCGGCGCTGGTGCGGTAAACCTCATCATCATAATCAATACGGGCAACATCACGATTGGTCGGGATGGCCATGACTTCCAATGCGTAGATTTCGGAAAATTCACCAGCCTCGGTCATGGCTGTTCCGGTCATGCCTGCCAGCTTGTCATACATGCGGAAATAATTCTGGAAGGTGACTGAAGCCAGCGTCTGGTTTTCCGCCTGAATTTCAACACCTTCTTTTGCCTCAATTGCCTGATGCAGCCCATCAGAAAACCGGCGGCCTTCCATGGCGCGGCCGGTAAATTCATCAATAATGACAACCTCGCCAGCCTTTAGCATATAATGCGTGTCACGGGCAAAAAGCCGATGCGCACGAAGCGCCTGATTGACATGATGCAACAGCCCGACATTTTCAATGTCATAAAGCGTTGCATCGCCAATGGCACCACGCTCGCGAAGCAGGGTTTCAGCATGTTCAATGCCAATTTCACTCAGCGAGACACTATTGCCCTTTTCATCAAGATCAAAATCTTCATCCACCAATAACGGGATGATCTGATCGGCAACATGATAATGTTCGGCATTGGTTTCGGCAGGGCCGGAAATGATCAGCGGGGTGCGCGCTTCATCAATCAGGATCGAATCAACCTCATCGACAATCGCAAAGCTGAAATCGCGCTGCACCATATCTTCAAGGCTGAATTTCAGATTATCGCGAAGATAGTCAAAGCCGAATTCATTATTCGTGCCATAAGTGACATCACAGCCATAGGCGGCGCGGCGCTGATCATCATCAAGTCCGCCCGTGATACAGCCAACACTTAGCCCCAGAAATTCATAGACCTTGCTCATCCATGCCGCATCGCGTGATGCCAGATAATCATTGACCGTGACGACATGAACGCCGCGCCCATCAAGCGCATTCAGCACCACCGCCAAAGTCGCAACAAGCGTTTTGCCCTCGCCGGTTTTCATTTCGGCGATCTGGCCACGATGAAGCGCAATACCACCCATCAGCTGGACATCGAAATGACGCTGGCCAAGGGTGCGTTTGGCGGCTTCACGAACCAGCGCGAACACATCGATCAAAAAATCGTCTTTTGACGCGCCGTCGGTTATTTTCTGGCGGATATCACCAACCATTGCCCGAATGGCATCATCATCGAGGCTGGCAAAATTGGCTTCGCGGTCATTAATCTGCTGAACCAATGGCTGCATCGATTTGACGACACGGTCATTCGAGCTGCCAAACAGGTTTTTTGCAAAAGACGCAAACATCGTAACTCCCCAGCCATGTGGCAAATGCGCTGCCGGACGGCAAATATAAAGCTGGTGCGAAAAGCACCTGATTGGACATAGGTATAGACGCGAATTTTGTCAATTGTTTGAGTATGTTTTTCCCGATTTACCTGTAATTTTGCAAAATCGCCCAAAGGTAGATAACCCCGCCCAGTCTGCCGCAGAATATTGCGCCTTTTTCAAGCGCGGGCTTGCTCTTAGACGTTAGCTTCGCTAACACTAACACCATAGGTTGGTGGTCAAAGACCGGCTTGTTTGATTTGAATTTTTCCTGACGATCCAACGGCGCGCCGATGATTGCGGCAAGACCTGTTCATTTTTAGAGGATTTATGAATGCGTAATGGTATTTTCGCCCATCGGTTTATCGGCCTTGTAACAGGCGTCGCGCTTTTTGCTGGCATGGGCATGATGGTACATGCCAATGACGACCGGATTCCGGTTGGCACGGTCAATGGCGAAACCTTGTGGCTTGACGATGTCATGCGGCAGGCCGAGCGCCTTCCCGATGAATTTCGGCAAACGCCTCTGGCAAATTATTTTGACCAGCTAGTCACCGATATGGTTGATGCGCGCATTGCCGCCGATGCTGCCCGCACGGCAAAACATGACAAAAAAGACGATGTTGCCGCGGCGATGAAAGTTGCCGCTGACCGTGTTCTTGCCGAATCATGGCTTGGCGAGACGGTTGCTGGCGAAGTAAATGATGCGGCGATTGAAAATGCCTATCAGAAATTTGTCGCCGACAGGGCATCACGCGAACAGGTGACGGCATCACATATCCTCGTTGAAACCGAAGATGACGCCAAGGCGGTGATTGCCGCGCTTGAAAAAGGCGAAGATTTTGCCGAATTGGCAAAAACCAAATCAACCGGACCAAGCGGGCCAAATGGCGGATCACTTGGCACTTTTGGCCGTGGCCAGATGGTGCCAGCCTTTGAAAATGCCGCCTTTGCGCTTGGCGATGGCAGCTTTAGCAAAGCCCCAGTCCAGACCCAGTTTGGCTGGCATGTCATCAAGGTTGATAAAAAAGCGATTGCACCAGCCCCAACGCTTGACGCCATGCGTGACCAGCTTGTGCAGAATCTATCAACGCAAGCCTTGGGCCGTGTTCTTGAAGAATTGCGCGCAAAACAGGATATCAAAATCCGCAGTTTTGCCGATATTCGTAAAGATGCAATGGCCGCTGGCAACAGCCAATAAAAGCCACTGCCATGACCCTTTCTCCTCTGGCACCTGACAGCTTTCCCGACCTGCCGCCGATTGCCGGTATCAAGCTTGGTACCGCCGCCAGCGGCATGCGCTATCAAGGGCGCGATGATTTGCTGTTGATCAGCTTGGCACCTGAAAGCAGCGTTGCCGGTGTGTTTACGCAATCTGATACAGCCGCAGCACCCGTTGGCTGGAGCCGGAAAATTGCCAAAACCGGCACCGCCGCCGCGATCATCACCAATGCTGGCAATGCCAATGCCTTTACCGGCAGTCGCGGCGATGACGCTGTTCATGAAATGGTCAATCATCTTGCCAGCCATCTTGATTGTGATGCTGGCGCGATCATGGTGGCCTCGACCGGCGTGATTGGCGAGCCATTGGATGCGGCCAAGCTGGTGCCGTATTTTGAGGCATTGGTCACGCAAAGCAATGCCAGTTGGCAGGATGCCGCCAATGCCATTCTAACAACCGATACATTCGCCAAAGGCGCCCATGCAACATGTATGATTGACGGGGTGTCGGTTGATATATGCGGCATTGCCAAAGGGTCAGGCATGATTGCGCCAAATATGGCAACTATGCTTGGCTATATCGGCACCGATGCGGCCGTGCCAGCAGACGTTCTGGCGGATTGTCTTCGCGCTGCCAATGACGACAGTTTCAATGCCATTACCGTTGATAGCGACACCTCGACCAATGATAGTGTTTTCCTGATGGCAAGCAGCATGGCTGGCAACCGGTTGATTGCCGATGTCAATGATCCGGCATTGGCTGATTTCCGCGCTGCCTTGGCCGCGGTCATGCGCGATCTTGCCATCCAGATTGTACGCGATGGCGAAGGCGCAACTAAGCTTGTCACCATTGATATTGCGGGTGCCAAGAGCAATGAAATTGCCCGTCAAATCGGCCTTGCCATTGCCAATTCGCCTTTGGTCAAAACCGCTATCGCTGGCGAAGATGCCAATTGGGGCCGGATTGTCATGGCGATTGGCAAATTGGGCATTGGCATCCCGTCTGATGCAATCAGCATTGATATTGGCGGCTTTGCGGTGGCGCGTGACGGCATGCGTATTGCCGATTATGACGAAACCCCGATTGCCGTCCATATGACGGGTCAGATGATTGATCTTGCGGTGACGGTTGGTGCTGGCGATGGCACGGCACGGGTTTGGACATGTGATTTGACGCATGGCTATATCTCGATCAATGCCGATTACCGAAGCTAGCCAGGCGATGTTGCTGGTAAGCGCGGTGGCGCTGGTCGATATTGATGGGCGGGTCTTGCTGGCGCAACGCCCCGAAGGCAAATCAATGGCCGGATTATGGGAATTTCCGGGCGGTAAAATCGAAGCTGGCGAAACGCCAGAAGCGGCGCTGATCCGCGAATTGCGCGAAGAGCTTGGCATTGATACCGCCGAATCCTGCCTTGCCCCGCTTAGCTTTGCCAGCCATCATTATGCTGCCAGTGATGATGGTGATGCCTTTCATCTTTTAATGATGCTGTTTGTTTGCCGCCGCTGGCAAGGCCGGCCGCAAGCGGTTGAAGGCGGCATGGTGAAATGGGTACGCCCGCAACAATTGCGCGATTATCCGATGCCTGAGGCTGATATTCCCTTGATTTCGGCGCTGCAAGATCTTCTTTAGGCCAAGATCTTCTTTGGGGCGGGCTTTTTTCTGTTATGCGCGTCAACCCTGTTTTGGATCGTCACCATCATCATCGCCGCCAATCACCGTGGCAAGATGCGTTTTTCCCGATCCAGGGCGAAGCGGCTTTTGCTGGCTTTCATGTGGTGCCCAGCCGGTCAGGGTGATGATCTCGAAACTCGCCGGAATCGTTCCATCATCACGCCCGAATTTGGTTTGATAGATTTCGGCTGCCCGCATGAAAACGGCGCGTCTTGTTGGCTGGCGCAATCGGCCAAGCATGGCGTTTTGTTCACCCATGCCGCGAAGATCGGCCATCAAACGAAACATATTTGGATAGGTCACGGTCAAACGGTCGCTATCGGCCACCGGAAGCGCAAGACCGGCCCGGCCAAGAAGCCCGCCAACATCTTTGATATCAGCCATCGGCGCACAACGCGGGCTAAACCCACCGGTTACATCCTGTTCGGCCGCAATTAAGGCCGCGCGTAATTCAAATAGGCTGTTGCCGCCAAGAAGATTGATCAGACACAGACCATCCGGGCGAAGCAATTTTCGAATTTGCACCATCAACCCCGGCAGATCATCAACCCAATGAAGATTCAGACAGGAAAAAACCGCATCAAAGCTGGCATCGGCAAAAGGCAGAGCCGCAAAATCATGGACAATAAAGGGTTTGCCAGCATGTTTGGCAAAAGCCGCTGCCGGATCGCTATGCAGCATTGTGCCAATTTTGCCAAGCGGCGCGAGATGCTTCAAAAGGCGGCCATCATGCGCGCCAAGATCAAGACATAGGTCAAAATCACGCCGCATCAAATCAACCCGATCGGCAAGGCGCAATGCCGCTTCATCCTTTAGAAACGCAAAATTTGCATAGGTCGCGGCAGCCCGTTGCCGATTTCTGCGCTGGGCAAGCGGGTCAAACAGCTGTGGTATCATTTCGGTCATGACAGGCATCTTGTAGGGTCTGCTGGTAAAACCGCAAGCGCTAAATATCGCCATGCCTAGATTAGCACCGGCAGCATGCTTTACCATTTTTTTACCGGCTTTCGGCTAGAATGACCGATCCCAAGGCTGCGTTAAGAGACAAATAATGCCAACCAAAACCACCATCCAATTCCGGCAGCATTATAACGCATTGCTTGATCTGCTTTTGCCCAAGCAATGCCCCTTATGTCGGCGGTTTTGTTTTGATCATGGCCTTTGCGCCGATTGCTGGCAGGGGCTGGTTTTTATCACCCCGCCTTTTTGCCAATGCTGTGGCCGGCCGCTTGCCTATGCCATTGGCGATCATCTTTGCGGGTCTTGTTTCGCTAAAATGCCACCCTTGGCCGAAATCCGAAGCTGCTTTTTATATAATGACCGGTCACGGCAATTGATTTTGAAATTCAAACATGGTGACGCGCTTCATCTCACCCCTCTATTTGCCCGCTTTTTACAAGCGCCTTTCACCGCCTTGGCAGAGCCAGACCATTTGATTGTGCCGATTCCGCTTCATGCCAAACGATATCTTCACCGGCGGTTCAACCAATCGGCCGAGCTGGGGCGCCTGTTATGCCAGCAAAATAAAACTGGCCTTTACCCTAGAAGCATTGACGCGGCCAAAGGCCGGCCCAAACACAGGCCGGGTTAAGCCGAAGCCAGCGACAGCGCAATCTGGCAGGCGCGTTTGCCGTGCCACAAGACCAGCGTCACCGCATCGGCAATCGGCCGGTGGTGTTGGTTGATGATGTGATGACAACGAGTGCCACCCTTTATGAGGCGGCAAGAACCCTTCAAAAGGCGGGAAGTGGACCGGTTCGCGGGCTGGTCTTGGCGCGGGTTTTACGCCGTGGGCTGTAGCCCCTTTATGCAATGCTGATTTTTCGATTGCCCCCTATGACAGAGCGCGGGTTTTGCAGTATAATGTGGCAGGTTTTTTAAGATTATTGACGATGCGGCTTGGCACCCATGCTGGCCACATCAAATGAGGCAAAAATGGCAAAAATCGAAATCTATACCGCAATGGCCTGTCCGTTTTGCACGCGCGCGGTGAAATTACTAACCGCCAAAAACATTGCCTTTGAGGAAATTGACGTGACCTTAAGCGCGGCAAAACGCCAAACCATGCGAAGCCGTGCCAATGGCCGAACATCGGTGCCGCAGATATTTATCAATGATGATCATATTGGCGGCTGTGATGATCTATTTGCACTTGATCAGGCAGGCCATCTCGACAAGCTGTTATCAATGGCGTCCTAATTGGCCATGTTTCGCGTTGCTGCCATTCAATATTGCGCGAATGACAATGCAAAAGACACTTTGGCGCATATCCAGCCTTTGATTGCCGAGGCCGCATCGCGCGCAACGCTTTTAACCCTTCCCGAATGCGCCAGCTATCTTGCCGCCAGCCGTGAACAACTTGCCACCCATGCTGAATGGGAAGATGACAGCTACAGTCAAAACTGGCTTGGCGATCAAGCGCGGCAATTGGGAATCTGGCTTCTTGCCGGATCACTGATGATACGCCGCCGCGATGACCATAAATTAGTCAATCGAAGCCTGCTTTTCGGCCCTGATGGCGGGCTTGTCGCAAGCTATGACAAAATCCATATGTTTGACGCTGATGTTGGCGACGACAAAAGCTATCGCGAGTCGGCCAGCTTTACCGCAGGTTCAACGCCGGTCCTTGCCATGATTGGCGATGTGCCGGTCGGGCTAAGCATCTGCTATGATGTGCGGTTTCCGCATCTTTATCGCCAATTGGCGCTTGATGGTGCCAAGCTGTTGCTGGTTCCCGCCGCCTTTACCGCGATCAGCGGCAAGGCGCATTGGCATATATTGCTTCGGGCGCGCGCCATTGAAACGGGCTGTTTTGTCGTGGCACCGGCACAATCTGGAACGCATGCTGATGGGCGGCAAACCTATGGCCATTCGCTGATCATCAGCCCTTGGGGCGAAATCATTGCCGATGCAGGCGAGGGTGATGCGGTGATATCGGCCGATCTTGATTTGGCCGCGGTTGCCAAAGCGCGTCAGGCCATCCCCTCATTAACGACCAATCCGGCGATTGAACCAACGCGTTTCATTACCTAATGCGGCAACCGAAAAGACCGCATCCGGATCAATCAAGGCCGTTATCACCAATGCGCATATATTTGTCATTTCGATCGGCAATCAGCGCAGCAGCATCCATTCCGGCCATCGAGTCAAGCTGGGCGGCAAAGGCATCGCCAAGCGCATCAATGGCGGCAACCGGATCACGATGCGCGCCACCAAGCGGCTCGCTTACCACTGAATCGACAACGCCAAGCCGGTGCATCCAGTCCGATGTGATACGCATAGCTTCGGCAGCGTCACGCGCATGATCAGCACTGCGCCACAGTATCGATGCACAGCCTTCAGGTGAAATGACACAATAAATCGCATGTTCATACATCACCACGCGGTTTCCCGTTGCCAGCGCAATTGCACCGCCTGATCCGCCTTCACCGATAATCGCCGCAACCATCGGTGTTGGTAATTTCAAACAAGCGCGAATGGCACTGGCAATGGCCTCGGCCTGACCACGTTCTTCAGCACCGCGTCCGGGATAAGCACCCGCCGTGTCAACAAAGCTGAGAACCGGAAGACCATAGCGACCCGCCAAATCCATCAGCCGCGCGGCCTTGCGATAGCCCTCGGGGCGCGCCATGCCAAAATTACGTTTGATGCGCTCTTCGGTATTGCTTCCTTTTTCGGTTCCCATCACCATCACCGACTGGCCGCGGAACCGCGCCATACCGCCAATGATCGCATGATCTTCGGAAAAATTACGATCCCCGGCAAGCGGCGTGAAATCATCAAAAAGCCGGTCGAAAATGGCGCGGATTTTCGGCCTGTCAGGATGGCGGGCAACCTGCACTTTTTCCCAGGCGCCAAGCTTTTCATAAGTCTGTTTTAATTCGCGTTCGATGCGGGTTTGTAATTTGCCGATTTCATCAGCGATATTGATGCTGCCATCGGTACTCATATGGCGAAGCTCTTCGACCTTTCCCTCAAGATTGGCAATCGGTTTTTCAAAATCAAGAAAATGTCTCATTTCGGGGTCATTCCATTCTGCGTCAGGTCAACGCGCATTTCCAACTATCGCGAATTGTAACTTTGGGGGCAGTTTATCTATCTTGACGGCGACTGGCAAGCGGATGCGCCGATGCCACCAATCCAGCAAGCCGATCGGGGCGGCTTGCGGTATAGATTTGTGTTGTTGAAATATCGGCATGGCCAAGAAGGCTTTGCAGACTGCGAAGATCGGCACCGCGATTCAGCATATGTGTCGCAAAGGAATGGCGCAATTTATGCGGGCTAACCCGCGCCGCATCAATATCTGCCGCAATGGCCAGCTTTTTCAGCATCTGCGCAAATTGATGGCGGGTCATCGCCGACCCATCATCCGACGGAAACATAACATCAGACAAAACAAAACCCGCATTGCCATCACGGCATTCGATCCAGCGTGCCGCTGCCGCCCGCGCCGTATCACCAAGCGGGACAACGCGTTCGCGCCCACCTTTTCCGGTGACCAAAATCACTTCAGGATTGCGCCTGAATTGCGAAACCAGAAGCCCAACCAATTCCGAAACGCGAAGCCCTGTTGCATATAAAATTTCCAGCATCGCCAAGGCACGCAATGCCGCCATTTCAGGCGTCATGGCTGCGGCGGCTTCAAGCAGGCGGATGATCTCGGCTTCGCTCAGGCTTTTGGGAAGTGAGGCCGGTAAAGACGGGTTGTCGATCCAGCGGGTTGGGTTATCCGACCGAGTCCCATCTTCGACAGCCCAGCCCATAAATTGACGTAACGCGCTGAGCCGCCTTGCAACCGAACGCGGGGATAATTGGCGTTGATGCCACCATGCAATAACCGCCCGTAATTCATCTGCATTGCATGCCGCAAGCGTCTGGCCATTTTTGGCAAGACCCATCTGGCAATCAAAAAGATCGCGTCGATAGGCGGCAAGCGTGTTTGGTGACGCTGCCCGCATGGCCGAAATGGCCTGAAGAAACCCGTCAATAAGCGGGTCATGCCGATCGGCGGTTTTGCCGATGCTAGCTTTGCGTGCCATCGGGTATCATTGCAGCCAAACGCTGCATTAAATGCGCCGCCATTATCTCATGAGCAAAGGCTTTGGCAACATCACCCTGTCCGATCAGATCAAGTGCGCGGATCACCGCGGCCAGATCTGTCGGATTGGTTTTTTCAAGCGTTACATCATGCAAAAGCCAATTGGCAAGAAGCACGGTTTCGGCAACATGACGCGCCTCTGCCGCGGCCGTGACCGCCTTTAGCAATAGCGGCGGCAAGCCGGCAAAGCCCTGACCCGATACAGGTGCATTTTTCACAAGATGAAGCCAATCCTGTTCATCTACCGCCACACCGGCAGCCTCAAGAACAGGCAGAAGATGCCACATATTCAACGCGCTGATCACATTTGTATCAACCGCATCGCCCGACAGCCCGCGCAGTAATTCAGCGGCCATAAGCGCCTCGCCATTGCCCGCAAAAGCGGCAAGCGTTGTGGTGTCGTTCGGCTGGTTTATCGCCAGCAGAAACGCCATTTTCGGCGCTACATCCAGGTCATCAAACCGCATATTGGCCGCCACTGCTTCATCGGCAAGCGCATTACGCACCAATTCTGCATATAGCGGCAACATCACCGCGCCATTGCCGCCATTGATTTCGGCCTTGATCGCTTTTGCCACCAGCGCCAACCGATCGATTTGCGTATCAGCATCAAGTGCCCGCCAGGCAAGCGCAGTGCTAAGCGCATCACCCTTGCCATCAAGCTGGGTCAATGCCAATTGCGGATCATTATTTTCCTGTCCGGCACTGCGCCATAATTTGCCAGCCTGACGATGCGTGATCAGCCCGCGATTCAACCCATCAAAGGTCGAAACCATGCGGGCATCCGGCCCCAAAAATTTCAATTTGATAACGGTTTCGGCCATTTGTTTTGGCAGAACAGCAAGCCCTTCAAGCGGGATTGGCCGGTTCGCCACATCCATCAGCACGATATGCGCCGAATCAAGCTTGGCCGGATCAAGCTTGGCAAAATCGGCGGGCATTGCCAGATTATTGTTCAAAACCTCATCCACAAGGCCGAAAAAGATCGGATCATCAACACCATTTGCCGCCAGAATATCAGCCGCAAATCGCGCCCCGCCCGTTTTGCCCTGAACCGCCTGGCAGATCACATTTGATTTATGCCAAAATGGATCCATCGTCTGGGTGATCTGACGGCTGACAATGCTGCATGCCGCAACATCATCACGGATCATCAGATAATGTTCGGTTAGCCAGCGTCGCCAATCGGCCCATTTTTCGGCCTCGGGAAGCTGTGCTGCAAGCAAGGCAAGATCACCTGATCTGCCACCATTTGCCAGAAAGGCCAAGCGCGCCTCGACAAGATCGGCAGCGACATTATTTGCCCCGCTTGGCGGCACTGATTGCCGTGCCACAACTTCATAAGCAAGTTCGGTAATCGCCTTTGATTGACTGGCAATTGCTGATTTTTGCAGCAGGAACACCGCATCACGAGCCGAAGTTCCACGCCAGATCAGGCTGTCAAGCTGGCTATTGCCCGTATCGCCAACACCAATCGCCGCAAGCCCAACATCTGAAATATTCCGGCGGCCAATTTTGGCGCTGCTGTAAACATCATTTGTTCCCAGACCATCATTTGGCACTGTCTGGCTGGCGGTTGCCGCTGGCAAGTCGGTTTCAACTGGTTCAGTTGCCAGTGATTCAGTTGCCAGTGATTCAGTGGCCTGCGGTTCGGTAGGCAATAATTCGGTTGGCGTATCTATCGCCCGATCAGAAGGTTCGGCATTGATAGTCGGGTTTGTTTTGGGTTGTTCGCCACCTTCGACAGCCATGGCCTTATCAATCGCTTGGTCAATATCAAGCGGGCTATTGACCGCAATTTGACCGCTATCAGCTGGCGTTGGCGCGATTAACAGCAGATTGACCGGTTCGCCTTGCTGGGCGGCGGCTGGCAATAGACCAGCGCCGAGCCAAACCGATGCCATCAAAACCGAAAACGCCAAGCGTGGACGATTTAACAGTGCCAAACACGAATATGAGAGACGCGAATATGAGAGACCCGAATCTGATCGGCGCAAAATATCAAGCTTATTTTGGCAGCGTTTCATTGGAAATAACCTTGTTGATGGCAACGGTTGGGGCAGGGATTTGCCAATTTGACAATACAACAAGACCGACAGCAGAAAGCCCAGCCAGCATTAAAAATATAATCGAAATCCGTGTCATGTCTTTTCCATATCCCCTTCGTCTTTTCAGGCCATTTTCGAAGCCATTTTGGGTCGGCACTTTTCGCCTAAATTTTCGGTCGCGCTTATTTTAACCCATGCCATCTTCGCCGATCTCAACCGGAACGATTTTCCGTCAAAGGATGCAAGACTGAAAACAACCATAGGCTGTTAAAGCCAGACATCATTTCTGGTTCCAGAAACAAGGTATTTATGACGATATTATGTCGGCAATTAGGCAAAGTCACAAGACGCGTCATATTTTTGCGTCCTTTTTGCAAAATTGTCAGGCGGCAAGGCTTCTTCTTCTATTCCCCTTGACCATTTGCATCGCTATGCTAGTCCGCATGACAGCTTCGCTGAAACCAACGCCCCGCAAACCAAACCCAGCCGCAGAACTTGTCGGCTCTATCGCTGCACGACTTGACCGGCCAGTGATGCTTGTCGGCCTAATGGGAAGCGGTAAATCAGCCGTTGGGCGGCGCACCGCAAAACAGCTTGGGATTGGGTTCAAAGACAGTGACCAGTTGATCGTCAAGGCGGCTGGCATCAGCATTGCCGAAATTTTTGAGCTTGCCGGTGAAGCGAAATTTCGTGAAATGGAACGAAAGACGCTTGGCAATCTGGCCCTGGCATCACCGCAAATCATTGCCACTGGCGGGGGGGCTTTTTGTCAGGACAGTACCGCTGATCTGCTTTTGCACCATACATTAACCATTTGGCTAAAGGCGTCGCCAGCGACATTGCTGTCACGCATTGGCAATACCAAAACGCGGCCATTGCTGCATAATGGTGATCCGCTGGCGACGCTCACCCGCCTCGATGAACAGCGCGCGCCCTTCTATCAAAAAGCCCATATCCATCTCGATACTGATGGATTATCAACATATAAGGCGATGATGGCGCTGCTTCACGCGCTTGACACGCATCTGCCAAGGCAGTAGGTGACTTAAAATATGCAACAAAAAACATTAACCGTCGGTCTTGGTCAGCGCGCCTATGACATTGTCATTGGTCCTGATCTGATTGATCGGGCCGGATCAATCCTTGGCCCGATTGTGGCCAATCGTCATATCATCATCGTTAGCGACAAAACCGTTGCCACGCTTCACCTTGACCGTCTAACGGCAGGATTAAAAGGCACCGCGCGCGCGATTGACCATTTTGCCGTCGCTGCTGGTGAAGCCAGCAAATCAATGACCGTTCTGGCAAAGCTGCTTGATGATATTCTGGCTGTTGGCGTCGATCGGTCGGTATTGCTGATTGCCTTTGGTGGCGGGGTTGTTGGTGATCTGGCTGGCTTTGCCGCTGCAAGCCTGTTGCGCGGCGTTGATTTTGTTCAAATCCCAACAAGCCTTTTGGCGCAGGTTGATAGTTCGGTTGGTGGTAAAACCGGCGTGAATGCCGCTTCGGGTAAAAATCTGATTGGTGCCTTCTACCAGCCAAAGGCCGTGCTTGCCGATACCAGCCTTTTGGCAAGCTTGCCCGATCGGGAATTGCGCGCTGGCTATGCTGAAATGGTCAAATATGGGCTTTTGGGTGATGCCGCATTTTTTGACTGGCTTGACGTCAATAGCAGCGCTGTTCTGGCGTTGGAACCCGCCGCAATCATGTATGCCATCCATAAATCATGCAGTGCCAAAGCGCGTATTGTCGAAGCCGATGAACGCGAATCTGGAAAACGCGCCTTGTTAAATCTTGGCCATACTTTTGCGCATGCTTTTGAAGCTGAAGCCGGATATAATGGAAGCCTGCTTCATGGCGAAGCGGTTGCCGCTGGCATGGGGCTGGCTTTTGATCTGTCGGTTGATTTGGGATATTGTGCGCCCGATGATGCGGCAAAATGCAAAGCGCATCTTCGTGCAGTTGGCCTTCCTGCCGGACAAGCCGATCTTGCCGCTGGCAATGCTGCGCCAAGCAAGCTTATTGCCCATATGAAACATGACAAGAAAATGCGTGACGGCCGAATGTATTTCATTCTTGTCAACGCCATTGGTGACGCCTTTGTCAGCGGCGATGTGCCGCCAGACGCTGTCGAAGCCCTACTTCAACGAGGTGCAAATGCTGTCTAGCCTGTGGCTTTTAGCATTAATCATTGTGCTGCTGATTATCGCTTCGGCCTTTTTTTCGAGTGCCGAAACCGCATTGACCGCCGCGTCGGATGCGCGGATGCGCCAATTGGCAAGCAAAGGCAATGAACGCGCCCGTACCGTCGAGGCATTGCGTGCCGATCGTGAAGGGATGATCGGGTCAATCCTGATTGGCAATAATGCGGTCAATGTTCTTGGCTCGGCCTTGGCAACAAGCATTGCCATCTCGCTGTTTGGCGAGGGCGGTCTTGTGTGGGCAACAATTGCCATGACCGTGCTTTTGGTCGTGTTTGCCGAAGTGATGCCGAAAACCTATGCTTTTACCTATGCTGATCAATATGCGTTACGTATTGCCCCAACCCTGTTATGGGTGGTGCGCTTGCTTAGCCCACTGTCGCTTGGCATCCGGTTTTTGGCAAGCCAGATGATCCGGCCAAACCCGAATGGCGATCAAGACCGCGAAGAAGAATTGCGTGGCCTGATTGAATTGCAGGGCGATAATGGCAATGCCGATGATCGTGAGCGCAAAGCCATGCTGTCATCAATTCTGGATCTGAACGAATTATCAGTCGAACAGATCATGACGCATCGCGGCACGGTAAGCATGGTCAATGCCGATGATAATATCGAAGATATCTTGCGCTTTGTCCTTGGATCACCGCATACGCGCCATCCGGTTTTTTCGGGCAAGCCTGACAATATTATTGGCGTTCTCCATGTCAAAGATTTGCTTCGGGCGCTTGGCGAGGCCGAATCTTCGGGCAAAAAACCGCTTTTGCCGCAATTGGTACAGAATATCGCCAGTGGCGCCTATTTCATTCCCGAAACCACTTTGCTGTTTGACCAATTGCAGGCGTTTCGGACACGGCGCGAACATTTTGCCGTTGTTGTTGATGAATATGGTGATTTCAGGGGCATTGTGACCTTGGAAGATATTTTGGAAGAAATTGTTGGTGATATTGATGACGAACATGATATCGGCTTGGCGGGTCTTAGCGCACAGGCAGATGGATCATGGCTTGTCGATGGCAATGTCACGATCCGCGATCTGAATCGCGCACTTGGCTGGCATCTCCCCGATGAGGATGCATCAACGCTGGCGGGGCTTGTACTTTTTGAAAGCCGCACAATTCCAAGCCCTGGTCAGGAATTTCGCTTCCATGACATCCGGTTTCGCATTGTCAAACGCGAAGGCAACCGCCTGACCAGCTTGCGCCTTTGGGCAAGCTGACAAACAGAAAGACCAAGATATGAGCAAAGCCAGCCCCCAAGCCACTCCCGCGATCCATACGCCTTATGGCAAAGATCACCCAACCGCATTAAGTACGCCGAAAGTCGAGCGCGAATTGGTTCATCAACGCCGAATTACGCTTAATGGCTATGTCCGCAATGATGGGTTGTTCGATATCGAGGCCGAGCTGACCGATCATAAGACTTATCCTTTCCCAAGCGATTTTCGCGGCGAGGTTACGCCCGATCTGCCAGTGCATCACATGATTTTGCGAATCACCATTACCAAAGAACGGGTGATCACCGCCGCCGAAGCCATTACCGTGACCGGCCCTTATGCGATTTGTCCAAAAGCCAATGAGGTGTTTGACGAGCTTGTCGGGCTGAAAATTGCCCCCGGTTGGCGGCGTCAGGTGCAAGCCGCGATTGGCGGGCGGCATGGCTGTACACATATCACCGAATTGCTTGGCCCGGTTGCCACCATCGCCTATCAGACAATGTATGGCCAAGATGCGCGCGAACGCCGGATCAGCTCAAATTTCACTGATGCTGACAAGCAAAGCGAACGAAGCCATTTGGCCAATAGCTGTGTTGGCTATGCTGATGATCGAGATTAGGATTCGCACGATAGCACCAAACTCAATCGCTTAGATGCAGCTCCAGCGCGTGAATGCTGCTGGCAAGATCTTCTGCCAAAATATCATTTACCATGCGATGGCGTTGTAGGCGGGATTTGCCAGCAAATGCATCAGCCTTGATCGTGACCTCAAAATGCGTGCCGCCGCCTTCGCGCCATCCGGCATGGCCGGCATGTTTATGGCTGACATCCTGAACGTCAATTTGACGCGGATTTAACCCGGCGTTTAATTTTTGCGCTATAGTATCTGCCGTTGCCATATGTTATCTCCATGAAGGGGGGCTATGTTTGCCTGCGAGGGCATTGATTAAGAGTGGATCATAGGATGAGACGCGCCACCGCACCAGAGTTTAAGATCGACCAGAGCCAGAATGATACTCGGCCGCGGCGTTGTGCGGCCATCGGCTGCCGTGATGAAGGCGTTTATCCGGCGCCCAAATCACGCGAAGCGTTGCGCGATTATATCTGGTTCTGCCTTGATCATATCCGCGCCTATAACAAATCATGGAATTATTATGATGGGCTGCAAGGCGCCGCGCTTGAAGCCGAGATCCGCCGCGCCACAACTTGGGAGCGCCCAAGCTGGAAATTTGCCACCGGACAGCCAAGCGAAAATAATTTTGACGATCCGCTTGGGCTGTTTGATTTTGAAAATCGCGATGAGGCGAAATCGGGCCGCAAACTCACCCCAGAAGAACGCGCCGCATGGAAAACCTTAAACTTGGCACCGGTTGATGATTTTGATATTGTCAAAAAACAATACAAGCGTCTGGTCAAAGAGAATCATCCCGATAAAAATAGGGGTGACGCCCTTGCCGAAGAACGGTTAAAAGATATTAACCTTGCCTATTCATTGATTCGGAAAACCCTAGCCAATGGTGACAAGCCTGCCACCAGCCAAACCTAACATTTGCTTACTGTGGAGTTCTAACTGTTATGTCTGATAACGCGAAATTTGCGCCGACCCCTGCCCATGCTATGTCGGCGCCCGACATTACGGTCAATGCCAGAGACGTCTTTGGTATTGATGTCGACATGACCGTCCCTGCCTTTAGCGAGGGATCTGATTATGTGCCCGCGCTTGACCCGAACTATCAGTTCGACACGGACACCACTATCGCCATCCTGGCAGGTTTTGGCCATAACCGGCGGGTGATGATTCAAGGCTATCATGGTACCGGAAAATCAACCCATATTGAACAGGTTGCCGCACGGTTAAACTGGCCCTGTATTCGGGTCAATCTGGATAGCCATATCAGCCGCATCGACCTGATCGGTAAAGACGCCATCGTGCTTCGTGATGGCAAACAGATTACCGAATTTCGCGAAGGGATTCTGCCATGGGCGCTGCAAAATCCGGTTGCGCTGGTCTTTGATGAATATGACGCTGGCCGTGCGGATGTGATGTTTGTGATTCAGCGCGTTCTCGAAGTCGATGGCAAGCTGACCCTTCTTGATAGCAATAAGGTGATTCACCCGAATCCGCATTTCCGGCTTTTTGCAACCGCCAACACGGTTGGCCTTGGTGATACAACCGGCCTTTATCATGGCACCCAGCAAATCAATCAAGGGCAAATGGATCGCTGGTCAATTGTATCGACATTGAATTATCTGCCGCATGCTGATGAGGTGAATATCGTCACGGCAAAGCTGCCAAAATATGCCGATAAAAAAGGCACTGAGCAGGTTGCCGCAATGGTTCGCATGGCCGATTTGACGCGCAAAGGATTCATGTCAGGTGATCTATCAACGGTCATGTCACCGCGTACGGTCATCACATGGGCTGAGAACGCCAGTATTTTTGGCGATATGACTTTGGCATTCCGGTTAAGCTTTTTGAATAAATGTGACGAGATCGAGCGTCCGACCGTGGCTGAATATTATCAGCGTTGTTTTGGCATTGATCTTCCCGAAGCACCGATCCGGCAGGCCACTGCTAGCTAAGCGCCAAGCGCCCGCAGCAGCATGCCAGCCTAAATCATAAGCCACCGGAACAATCGCAGGAAACCAGCATGTCTTCATTTGACAAGGATGCACAATTTCTGAAATCCAACGCCGCAGCGATGCGGGCGCTTGCTGGTGGCAAAGAGCATCAGGTAACCTATGCCGGCACCGACACGCATGTTGGCAAGGATGATGTGCGGCTGCCGGCGCTCCCCCCAACGGCAACCGCCGCGCAAAAAGCCAGCCTTCGCGGTGCCGCCGATGGTGCTGCGCTATGGCTTGCCCATCATAACCCGATGACCCATAAGAAACATTGCCCTGCCCCCGATGGTGCCAAGGCGATTTTTGAATCGGCTGAACGCGCCCGTGTCGAGGCCATTGGCGCGCGTCATATGACAGGCGTTGGCGATAATCTGGATGCCGCCTTGAATCAGCGTTATGAAAACCGCCAGATTGACGCCCCGGGAAGCGCTGATGATGCCGGTATTGCCGAGGTTGTGCGGTTATTGCTTCGCGAAGAATTAACCGGATCGCCGCCACCTAAAAACCTGTCAATGGTCATGGATTTATGGCGGCCATGGGTGAAAAGCCGGGCCGGTGACCTGATTAACGAGCTTGGTGAGTCGCTTGACGATCAATCGGCCTTTGCCGAATTATCACGCCGGCTGATTGGCGCGCTTGAATCCGATCTTGGTGAGGCATCATCTGATGAAGATCAAGATTCAGACAATGAAGATGATCAGGATGAAGGCGGCGACAGCCAGTCGGAACAGGATGGTGAACAATCTGCTGTTGGTGAAGATCAAAGCGAAGGCGATGACAGCCAATCAATGGATGATGCTGGTGATGCTAGCGCGTCTGAAGATGGCGAAATGATGGATTCCGAAGGCACGGATGACGGCAGCAGCGATGGCGAGTCACCCAATTCGGATATGAATGGAGATAACAGCAAAAGCGGCGCTTCAACCGAAGGCTATCGTATTTTTGATACCAAATTTGACGAAGTGATTGCCGCTGCCGATCTTTGCGACCCGCAAGAGCTTGACCGGCTTCGGGTGATGCTTGACCGGCATATGGAAAATGTCACCTCAATCGTTGGCAAGCTTGCCAATCGCCTGCAACGTAAATTGATGGCGCATCAAAACCGGTCTTGGGATTTTGATCTTGAAGAGGGCGTGCTTGACGCGGCCAAATTGCACCGCGTTGTCACCCAGCCATTAAGCCCGCTTTCCTATAAGCAGGAACAAGATACAAAATTCCGCGACACGGTTGTGACGCTTTTGCTGGATAATTCGGGATCGATGCGCGGACGGCCCATTACGATTGCCGCGGTCACCGCGGATATTCTGGCACGCACGCTTGAACGTTGCGGCGTCAAAGTCGAAATTCTCGGCTTTACCACCCGTGCATGGAAAGGTGGGCAATCGCGCGAATTATGGCAACAGGCCGGAAAGCCAGCCATGCCAGGGCGCTTGAATGATCTTCGCCATATCATCTATAAGCCAGCCGATGTGCCATGGCGCCGCGCGCGTAAATCGCTTGGGCTAATGCTGCGCGAAGGGATTTTGAAAGAAAATATTGATGGCGAAGCGCTGTTATGGGCGCATGATCGGCTTTTGGCACGGCATGAAGATCGCCGAATCATGCTTGTGATTTCTGATGGTGCGCCGGTTGATGATTCAACCCTTTCAGTGAATAGCGGCAGCTATCTTGAAAAGCATCTTCGCGAAGTTATTGGCTATATCGAAGGCCGGTCACCGGTTGAATTGCTTGCGATTGGCATTGGCCATGATGTGACACGCTATTACCGGCGCGCCGTTACCATCACCGATGTTGACCAGCTTGGCGGCGCTGTTGTCGGGCAATTGACCGACCTGTTTGACGAGGATGCAAATAAGCGTATGCGCCGCGCTGGCTAATATCCGGCCTCAGCCTTTACATTCAATTCCAGATCAAAGACAAAAAAAACCCGCATCATTTTGCGGGGTTTTTTATGCGTTTAATACGCGATTATGCGGTTGTTTGCGCCGCCGTGATTTCGCGCTTTAATTCGCGCGCTTCAATCGCCAATTCGGCGTTGCGTGCCTGCAGCAAATAAGCGTCAAGACCACCATGTTTTTCAACAGTGCGCATGGCACTTGTCGAAACGCGAAGGCTGATCGCACGACCAAGAATTTCGCTATGCATACGGGTTGATTGCAGATTTGGCAGAAAGCGGCGGCGTGTGCGGTTATTCGCATGGCTGACATTATTGCCAGACATCACAGTCTTACCAGAAATTTGACAGCGTTTTGCCATAACTAAGGCTCCATAATCAGCAGACACAGATGTGCTGCGTTAGAAATTTAAGGCTGGGTATAGGCCAGTCTGCGGCCAAGGTCAAGCCGGAAAACCGGCTTTGCCACGGCAAGAATCCAAACAAGCGAAGGAATCAAAGCCAATGCAATCTATCCAAGGCCACGCAATGTTGAGCCAAACTCATTTCAAGCCGCGCGATTATCCTGATCATGCTTTTGGTTAATCCAAATAGACTAGATCGCAATGTTTGTGGCTTCAGATTGGCGGTTTGTATTTGTGCGCTTCGCGGTTTCATTCTCAGAGATACGCTATAGTGGCCTATTGTGCATTTGAATGATTTTGATTAACGGAACATGGTTTTGAAAGCAAAGCGCAATATACAATTAGTAAATGTCCGAACATCAGTTGTTCTGGAAACCGCAATTTGGGATGCTGTTGGCGAAATTCTGCTTCGCGAAAATCTGGATTTGAACGGATTTTGCCAGATGGTCGATAAACGCCGACGCGGGTTTAACCTTACATCGGCGATTCGGGTGGTTGTGGTGATCTATTATCGGACATTAGCGCATGAGCAGCAGCAATTTAGCGGTGCAACGCCATCTTTGAAACAGTTAAATGCACCCGATCCAGAATGCCGCCAATCTCGCTTTTACCTATTGTTCTGAAATCTTTTCGCAAAGGCCTTTAGCATATTTAATGGCTTTGACAGGGTCAGGGATTTGCCCCTTGATCTGATGCGGCACGCTAATGCCATCAGCATCCATCATCGCCGCTAGCTGATGCAAAATACGGCCTGGCAGATGTGGGCCTTCAAGCGCCAAGCCGCTATAAAGCTGCACCAGATCAGCGCCAACCAGAATTTTGGCATAGGCTTGCCAGCCATTCGCAACGCCGCCAGCCCCAATCAACCCAAGCCGCCGATCACTCAAACGCGCCACATCAGCAAGAATGGCCGTGGCAGCTTCGAAAAGTGGCGCACCCGAAAGCCCGCCCAATTCGCCAGCATGAACCCCGTCAAGATCATCGGGGCGTGCCAAGGTGGTATTGGTTGCGATAATGCCGCTAACCCCTGCCTCAACACAAGATTCAACAATCGCCACCAGATCATCATGATGCAGATCAGGGGCAATTTTCAAAAAGACTGGCTTTGCCGATTCATCGCCATCGCCGGCCGCCTCATCAAGTCCGGCGCGGCCCGCCGCCAGCAAATCGGCAAGATGCGCCTTGGTTTGCAAATTGCGTAAACCGGGGGTGTTTGGTGACGAGATATTGAGCGTGATATAATCGGCATAGCGCGCTAGATGCGCCACCGCACGGCGATAATCATCAATTGGCGCTTGGCTGGTTTTATTGGCACCAACATTAACCCCCAAAATACCGGCTCGTGCCGCCGCCATTTTTTGCAAATTTCGTGCCGCCGTATCCATGCCAAGGCTGTTAAAGCCGTAACGATTGATCACCGCATGATGTTTTGGCAGGCGAAAAACGCGCGGTTTTGGATTGCCCGGCTGCGGCAGCGGCGTGATGGTGCCAACTTCGACATGACCAAAGCCAAGCTGCATCGCGCCATTAAAGCAAGCTGCATTCTTGTCAAAACCAGCAGCCAGCCCAAGCGGATTGGCAAATTCCAAACCCGCAATTGTTACGCCTAAATTGGCCTTTGTTGCCAGTGCGGCTGGACGCGGCCCCAGATTATGATGAAGCGTCGTCACCGCGACACGGTGCGCTGCCTCAGCTGGCAGGCATCGCGCCAAATTTGCCAGCATGCCCCACATCAGCCATGATCCGCCGTTTGGACAAGCTTGCCGACAAGCGCATCATCAATCAATTGAATGCTTTTTTCGCGGCCATAAAGCGCAAAGAATGATCCCATGCGCGGCCCTTCAGACTGACCAAGAAGCACCTCATAAAGACATTTGAACCAATCACGCAGATTTTCATATTCGGCCGCTTTGCCCGTGGCATAAACAACCGTTTGAATATCCTCAGCGCCACTATCATCGGCAAGCGCCACAAGCTGTGATTTCAACGCTTCGAGATGACCAGCCTCAGCGGCATCGGCAAGCCGGTAGGTTTTGTAAGGGCGAACCATATCCTGATAATAATTGACCGCATAGCCAATCATCCGGTCAAGCTCGGCATGGGTTTTCGGGTCGATATCACTAGCATAGTCACTGACATAGGCCCAGACGATTTGCGGATCTTCGGCATGACAGACAGCCGCCAGATTCAGCAATAAGGTAAAGCTCACCGGCAAACCTGCCTGATTGGGCAAGCCGCTGTGAATATGCCATAGCGGATTTTCCAGCTGTTCGGCATCATCTTGTGACGGTAATTTGCCAAGATGCTGGTAATATTCATCAACGGTTTTTGGAATCACATCAAAATGCAATCTTTTGGCGCGCTTTGGCTGGCCATACATGAATAGCGATAATGATTCCGGGCTGCCATAGCGCAACCAATCTTCAACCGACAAACCATTGCCTTTTGATTTGGAAATTTTTTCGCCATTCGCATCAAGGAATAATTCATAAGAAATGCCAGCAGGTGGCGTGCCGCCAAGGGCGCGGGTGATCTTGCTCGATTGGGTTACTGAATCGATCAAATCCTTGCCACTCATTTCATAATCAACACCAAGCGCATACCACCGCATCGCCCAATCACATTTCCATTGCAATTTACATTGTCCACCAGTGACCGAAACCTCGCGTTCAGCCCCGCTATCAGGATCAATATAGGTAATCGTGCCAGCGCTAGTGTTGCAATGAATAACCTTAGCCTGAAGCACCTTGCCACTATCAGGGCAGATTGGAAAAAACGGGCTGTAAGTTGCCTGACGTTCCGGCCCCAAAGTTGGCAACATGATATTCATGATGGCATCATAATGTTCAAGAACACGAAGCAATGCCGCATCAAATTTGCCGCCAAGATAGCAATCGGTTGAACTCATGAATTCATATTGAAACCCAAAGGAGTCAAGAAACGCCTGCAAGCGCAAATTATTATGTTCGCCAAAAGACGGCGCGGTGCCGAATGGATCTTTGACCTTGGTCAATGGCATATGAAGATAGGCCGCCAACATTTCATGATTTGGCACATTATCTGGAATCTTGCGAAAGCCGTCCATATCATCGGAAAAACAGATCAGCCGCGTTTTCCGGCCGGTCAGGCTTTCAAAGGCATGACGAACCATCGTGGTGCGAACAACCTCACCAAAAGTGCCAATATGCGGCAGGCCTGATGGGCCATAACCGGTCTCAAACAGAACTTCATCCTTGGCGTTACCCATTTTATCAAGGCGGCTCGCCAGCGCGCGCGCCTCGGCAAATGGCCATGCCTTGGCGTTGCTTGCAATCTCTTGTAGATTTGCGGTCAGATCACTCATCATCATGCTCTTTCATTTTGCGGGCAGATCGCACCGCACCAGATGCGGACAAGCTAGGGCGAGCCGCGATCAAGGTCAAGTGGCAAGCAAGCCCGAGAACAGGCCGCTCTGACAGTCTGAATTTTGCGTCCTGCCTGCATTTAGTTTCACAAAACAGATGCGCAAAGCTGGCATGGCCGCCTGCGGCAAGCTATAACTGCCCTGATGCAAAATTCAACTTCCATATCGCTTCCCGATCTTCATAGCGTGCCGGTCTTCTATCCGCATGGCACCCAACTGATCTGGATCAGCCAGAATGGCGAGATTACCCATCCAAATCGTGCGACCATCGCTGCCGAGCTGGCCTTGGGCGTTGTGCTGCTATGCCATCGCCGCTGGAGCAGCGCTCGTGCCGGTGTCGAGATTGATCATTATCTTGATGTGATGGAATTATTCGCCTTTGTCAGGCCAGCGCGGTTTGCCCTGCCAACACCCGCTGGCCTTGCCCAGCAGCTTGGCCTTGCGCGGCCACAAAATGGCGAAGACATGGCAACCCTATTGCCGCAAATTGCCTTTACACTTCTTGACGAATTGGCAAATGCGCCCGATGCAGCCCGCCAAGAAGCCGGACAGATCGCCACGATGATGACATCTGGCGGCTGGAATTGGGGACCCTATATACTGCTGCATCTTGGCCTGCCACAACCTGCCGCAGGCCCGCCTGACAGCCGGCTTGCGGTAATCTGGAACCGGCTTGCCGATTACACTGATTACACCCCGCAAACCGAAGCTGGTACCCAGCCAATTTTGCCCGATGCGGCGCGCCAGCGGCTTGCTGAAATGCTTGGTGGCAATGCCGAATTACGCTTGCCGCAGGCCGATTATGCTGCTGCAGTCACCGCCAGCTTTGACCGGCCAGATGCGGGGCCAAGTCCGGCAATGGTGCTTGCCGAGGCGGGCACCGGCACCGGCAAAACCCTCGGTTATCTGGCACCAGCGACCCTATGGGCGGAAAAAAATGGTGGCACCGTCTGGATATCAACCTATACGCGAACACTTCAACATCAAATCGCTGATGAATTGACGCGCCTCTATCCCGATGCCAATACCCGCGCCAGCAAGGTGGTGATCCGCAAGGGGCGCGAAAATTACCTTTGCCTTTTAAATCTTGAAGAAGCCTTGGCGCAAATGCCCGGGCGGCCACGTCATGCCACCGCGCTTGGGCTAATGGCACGATGGGCCGGTGCGACGCGTGATGGCGATCTTACCGGCTCTAGCTTTCCGGCATGGCTACTTGATCTGCTTGGCCGTGGACAGACTGTCGGGCTGGCTGACCGGCGCGGCGAATGTATCCATGCTGCCTGCACGCATTATAATCGCTGCTTTGTCGAAAAATCGATCCGCGGGGCAAAACGCGCCGATATTGTTGTCACGAATCATGCGCTGGTGATGGTGCAGGCGGCCTATGGCGGCAAGGGTGATCGGCGCACCCCAACACGTTATGTGTTTGACGAGGGGCATCATGTTTTTGACGCGGCTGATTCTGCATTTTCAGCCTATCTAAGTGGGCGTGAAGCGGCAGAGCTGCGGCATTGGGTTCGCGGTGCCGAAGATGGGCGGCGTGGCCGCGCCCGCGGGTTAAAACGACGGCTTGAAGATATTGTTGCCGGCGATGATAACGCGCTTGCCGATATCGAAGCGGCGCTTGAAGCGGCACGCGCCCTTCCCGGACAGGGATGGGAAAACCGCCTGTCATCATCGCAACCGCTTGGCAGTGGTGAAACTTTTTTCATGCATCTTCGTGCGGCGCTTTATCTTCGGGTTGGCGATCCGGATAGTCTTTATGATTTGCAATGCGAGCTTTATCCCGCTCCTGATAATGTCGTTGCTGCGGCGCGTGATTTTGGCAGTGCGCTGGCAACGCTTGCCGTGCCTTTGACGCGGTTGATCAATTGGCTTGTCAAACATCTTGATGATAATGCCGATCAATTGGACAGCAGCCAGCGCACGCGAATCGAAGGGGCAATCCGCGGCTTGGAATTGCGCGCTGGCGGGCCGCTTGGCGCTTGGCAGACAATGCTTGCCGATGTTGATGGCGGGGCGCGTGACGGCTTTGTTGACTGGATGCAGATCGACCGGATGGATGGCCAAGATCGTGATGTCGGGCTGGCGCGGCACTGGCTTGATCCCACGATCCCCTTTGCCCATAGCGTTCTGGATACAGCGCATGGCGTCACCATCACATCGGCAACTTTGCAAGATTATGCCGCCCCGCGTCAAACAGCCGATCTGGCGAAAAATTCTGAATCCGGCACCGATACAAAAACCAGAAGCATGAGCGGCAAACCACCGCATGATGGCTGGCAATCGGCGATTGCGCTAACCGGTGCAGCGCATATGGATCATGCGGCCATGCGGGTCAGTTTTTCATCGCCTTTCGATTATGCCAATCAAACCCGCATTTTGGTGGTGAATGATCTAGATCGTGAACGCCCTGAAGCCACGGCAAGTGCAATGGCGGCGTTGATGATTGCCGCTGGCGGTGGCGGGCTTGGGCTATTTACCGCCATTCGCCGATTGCGCGCCGTTTATCCGGCACTGGTAAGCCGGTTGGAAGCCGCCGAAATACCGCTTTATGCCCAGCATATTGACCAGATGAATTTACAAACCCTGCTTGCCATGTTTCGCGAAGATCCGGAAAGCTGCCTTCTTGGCACTGATGCGGTGCGCGACGGCATTGATGTTCCGGGTGCGGCGCTTCGGCTCATTGTGTTTGACCGGATGCCATGGCCGCGAAGCGATATTCTGTTTTCGGCTCGTGCCAAATGGCAGGGACGCGAAGCCTGGACCGAACGCCAGACACGGCTGAAACTACGCCAAGCCTTTGGACGGCTGATCCGGCGAAGCAATGATCGCGGCGTGTTTGTGATGCTTGATAGCCGTCTGCCAACCCGCATGACAAGCGCCTTTCCGCCAGATGTCGAAATCCAACGGATCGGGCTTGCCGAAGCGATTGCCCAAACGCAGGAATTTCTGGCGAAAAGCGAGGCGTGACGCATCGCCAGCCCCAAAATGATGACCCCACAATAATGGCCCCAGAATGATGGGCGCAGAATAATGGGCCACTCATAATCAAACATGGGCCATGAAAAAACCGGAGGATGTTGCCACCCTCCGGTTTTATATCTTTTCGATGAATGGCGGTTGGCCCTAGAAGCCCATACCGCCCATGCCACCCATGCCGCCCATGCCGCCCATATCTGGGGCTGCTGGTGCTGCTTCCTTTGGCTCGACTTTTTCAGCAACCATAGCTTCGGTCGTGATCAGAAGACCCGCAACAGATGCTGCGTTCTGCAATGCCGAACGAACCACCTTTGTTGGGTCGATAACGCCAGCTTTGATCATGTCGGTGAACTCATTGTTCTTGGCGTCATAACCAATATTGTCGTCTTTGCCTTCAAGAAGTTTGCCAACGATCACGGCGCCTTCCGCTCCAGCGTTCTGGGCAATGTAGCGAGCAGGTGCGAGCAATGCGCGACGAACGATTTCTATACCAACTTCCTGATCCCGATTTGACGGCTTTAGACCGTCAAGCCTGCTTGTTGACCGCACCAGAGCAACACCACCACCAGGGACAATGCCTTCTTCGACAGCCGCACGGGTTGCGTGCATAGCGTCATCAACACGGTCTTTACGCTCTTTCACTTCAACTTCAGTGGCACCGCCAACCTTAATAACAGCAACACCGCCAGCCAGTTTGGCAAGACGCTCTTGCAGTTTTTCACGGTCATAATCTGATGTTGATTCTTCAGCCTGTGCGCGTATCTGGTTACAACGAGCTTCAATTTCAGTCTTTGCACCACCACCATCAACGATGGTTGTTTCATCCTTGGTGATCTCAACACGCTTGGCAGAACCAAGCATTTCAAGGGTCAGGCTATCAAGCGAAATGCCAACTTCTTCAGATACAACAGTGCCGTTTGTCAAAATGGCAATATCTTCAAGCATAGCTTTGCGGCGATCGCCAAAACCAGGGGCTTTAACAGCAGCCACTTTCAGGCCACCACGAAGACGGTTTACAACCAAAGTTGCCAAGGCTTCGCCTTCGATGTCTTCGGCGATGATCAACAATGGACGGCCTGACTGAACAACCTTTTCCAGAATTGGCAGCATGTCCTGAAGATTTGACAACTTCTTTTCGTGAAGAAGGATATATGGCTCTTCCAAAGTTGCGCGCATCTTTTCAGCATCAGTCACGAAATAAGGTGACAAATAACCGCGGTCAAACTGCATGCCCTCAACAACTTCCAGCTCAGTGGCGAGGCTTTTGGCTTCTTCAACCGTGATAACGCCTTCATTGCCAACACGCTCCATGGCCTCGGCAATCATCTTGCCGATTTCTTCTTCTCCATTTGCTGAAATGGTGCCAACCTGCGCCACTTCGTCAGATGTTGAAATTTTCTTTGAGCGTGAGACCAGTGAAGCAACAACAGCCTCGACAGCCATGTCGATGCCACGTTTCAAATCCATTGGGTTCATGCCAGAAGCGACAGCTTTTGCACCTTCTTGCGCAATGCATTGTGCAAGAACAGTTGCTGTTGTGGTGCCATCACCAGCAACGTCATTTGCTTTTGACGCCACTTCACGCACCATCTGTGCGCCCATATTTTGAAACTTGTCTTTCAGCTCAATATCTTTAGCAACAGTCACACCATCTTTGGTGATGCGCGGTGCGCCGAATGATTTTTCGAGAACGACGTTACGACCCTTTGGGCCAAGTGTTACCTTAACGGCATTGGCCAGAATGTCGACGCCTTCAAGCATCCGTGTTCTGGCATCTGCGCCGAATTTGACTTCTTTAGCAGCCATTTTTCAATCTTCCTTTATTTGAATTTCGGGGAACCGTTGGCGGTCTATTGAATCACACCCATGATGTCAGATTCTTTCATGATCAGATATTCCTGACCATCAATCTTGACTTCGGTGCCTGACCATTTGCCAAACAGAACAAGATCGCCAGCTTTGACGTCAAGCGGCTGAATCTTGCCAGTTTCGTCACGCGCGCCAGCGCCAGCGGCAATTACTTTGCCTTCCATCGGCTTTTCTTTTGCAGTATCAGGAATAATGATTCCACCAGCAGTTTTTTGCTCTGATTCTGTGCGTTGTACAACAACGCGATCGTGAAGAGGCCTGAATTTCATGCCTTATTTCTCCTCCAAAAAAGTATGTCAAATATCCATTAGCACTCATCAGTTGAGAGTGCTAAATCGTCACCGACTGTAGTTGGGACATTGGCTTTGATTTGTCAAGGCGTGGTCAGAAAAAAAATGAAACCCCAACAGATTGACAAAAAAATCACACACCCGCGTGGATTAACTTTATCACACCTTAATTTGCTGGTGGCGCACCCCTGCGGCAATGCGCCAATTTGCAGCCCCCTTGCGGCTTGATATAGATACGACCATATAAACTATTATTTTTCACCTTAAGGTTGGTTCTATGACCCACTCATCACCCCACTGGATCTCGCGCAACGCCAGTCCTCACGGAGACCAATTAGTTACCAAATGGCTTTTTGGTATGGTGCTACTTGTGGCCATTATGGTAGTGATTGGTGGCGTGACACGCCTAACTGGATCGGGTCTTTCAATGGTGGAATGGCGTCCCTTGATCGGAACCTTGCCGCCATTAAATGCGGCTGAATGGGATCGGGTCTATCAGCTGTATCAGGCATCGCCCGAATATCAGCAACTGAATTACGGCATGTCGCTGGCCGCGTTTAAGAATATTTTCTTTTGGGAATATTTTCACCGGCTTTGGGGTCGGTTGCTGGGCCTTGCCTTTGGCCTGCCATTTTTGGTTTTTGTGATCAGCGGGCGCGTGCCGCAAGGGTTTGGATTGCGGCTTACTTTATTATTATGCCTTGGCGGATTTCAGGGCGCTGTTGGCTGGTGGATGGTCAAATCCGGCCTGACCGAACAGGCCAGCGTTTCGCAATATCGGCTGGCCTCGCATCTTGCTGTTGCGTTGGTGATTTTCAGCCTTCTGATCTGGACGGGTTTTGATCTTCGTGATGGCCGCGCCAAATTGCCTAAAGGTCATGGCATGGCGAGTCTGGCCTTGGTTGGCATCACCATTCTTGCCGGTGCGCTTGTTGCCGGCATGGATGCCGGATTGCTCTATAATCACTATCCGCTAATGGGCAATGGCCTTGTACCGGTCGAATATGGCGAAGAGGGGTGGCTTGATCCATTTGAAAACCCAGCTTCGGCACAATTCCATCACCGCTGGATCGCCGCCGTGACCTTTGGCGCGGTGGTCGTATTGGCACTAAAGGCGCGCCGACATGGCTTGCATCTGCGGGGCAATCTGGTGCTTGGCGCGATTGTAGCGCAATTCATCCTTGGCATTGTCACGCTTCTTCATGGCGTGCCAGTTGCGCTTGGTGGCATGCATCAAGCGGGTGCGGTCGTGCTTCTTGGCTGTTTACTCGCTCTTTTGCATGGCGAGTCACATCACCGCCAAACCATCTAACCACACTAAACTAGTCCTTTTTCTTGATCTGTGGCACGCGCCGGATATGCAGTTCGGCAAGCGCCGTTTCGTCAACTTCAGACGGAGCTGCCATCATCAAATCTTCGGCCTTGCCATTCATCGGGAACAGAATAACCTCGCGAATATTCGGCTCATCGGCAATCAACATCACCATCCGGTCGATACCGGGCGCAATACCACCATGCGGCGGCGCACCAAAGCGGAATGCATTGATCATCGCCGGAAATTTTTCATCGACCGTGCTGTTTGGATAGCCAGCGATTTCAAAGGCTTTATACATCACTTCGGGAAGATGATTCCGGATCGCACCTGATGATAATTCCACGCCATTACAAACAAGATCATATTGCCAAGCTTTAATGGTTAGCGGGTCTTGTTCTTCAAGTGCTTTCATGCCGCCTTGTGGCATTGAAAAGGGATTATGCGAGAAATCAATCTTGCCGGTAACCGGATCGGCTTCGAACATCGGGAAATCGACAATCCATGCAAAGCGGAACAGGTTTTTATCGATCAAATCCTGATCTTGGCCAATTTTCACGCGGGCGCGTCCGGCAAGGCTCGCCGCTTCATCCGCAGGCGCACAAGCGAAAAATACCGCATCACCATCGCCAACACCCGTCGCAACACGGATCGCTTCGGCCTTTTCAGCGCCAAGCGCTTTGGCAACCGGGCCGCGCGCCTCGCCCTCACCATAGATAATATAGCCCATTCCGGGCGCGCCTTCGCCTTGCGCCCAGCTATTCATCCGGTCAGCAATCGCACGGCTTCCACATTTCGGCCCCGGAACCGCCCGCACAACCGCGCCTTTTTCAATATTTTTGGCAAAGATTGAAAAATCAGATCCGCGGAAAATATCGGTTACATCGCTAATTTCAAACGGAATCCGCAGATCCGGCTTGTCATTGCCATATTTCAGCATCGAATCCGCAAATGGAATATGCACAAAATCAGTATCGACAATTTTGTCGGAAAATTCTTCAAAAACGCCTTTGATCACCGGCTCGACAGCGGCGAACACATCTTGCTGTTCAACAAAGCTCATCTCAAGATCGAGCTGGTAGAATTCGCCCGGGCTACGATCGGCGCGGCTATCTTCATCGCGAAAACAAGGGGCAATCTGAAAATAACGGTCAAAGCCGCTAACCATGATCAGCTGTTTAAATTGCTGCGGTGCCTGCGGCAAAGCATAGAATTTACCCGGATGAAGGCGGGCGGGCACCAGAAAATCACGCGCGCCTTCAGGCGATGAAGCGGTCAGAATTGGTGTTTGGAATTCGGTGAAATCCTGCGCCACCATGCGGGCACGGATCGATTGAATGATTTTGGCACGCAACATGATATTGGCGTGTGGGCGCGCGCGCCGAAGATCAAGATAGCGATAGCGAAGCCGTGTTTCCTCGCCCGAATCTTCATCCGAATTCACCTGTAATGGCAATGTGTCGGCCGCCGATTGCACTTCAAATGCTTCGATGCGAACTTCAATCTGGCCGGTTGGCAATGATGCGTTAATCGTCTCGTCACTGCGCTTTAGAACGGTGCCGGTAACGGTAACGACTGACTCAAGCCGCGTGGCCTCGACAAGCGCAAAGCTGGCATCGGATGAATCGGCAACACATTGGGTTAGGCCGTAATGGTCACGAAGATCAACAAAGACAAGCTGGCCATGATCGCGTTTGCGGTTAATCCAGCCAGATAATTTTACCTGCTGGCCAACATTGGCTTCGGTCAATTCGACGCAATTATGGGATCGGTAGGCATGCATGATCTAAGGCTCCGTTAAGAATGACCAGCGAATGGCCAATAAACTGCGATAATCGGATCAATCGCCGCTTTGAAAGCAGCCATCAAAACCGCGGCGAGTATGCAAAGATTGCGGCATTGACGCAACCGGCTTTCGGTTCAGATGCCCTTTATTCAGGGTCATTTGTCCGTTTCATGACGAACGGCGACGCCCACGCCGACCGCGCCGGTCATCACCACCTGCATTATTGATATTCACATCAGCCCATGCCGTGCCAAGCGCTGCGGTCATGGCCGCATCATCAAATGGCCGTTTTGGGGTCGCTGCCAGCGCGGCGGTCATTGCGGCAACATGCGCTGGGCTCGTGCCACAACAGCCGCCAATGATTTTCGCACCCATATCGCGCGCAAACAGCGCATAATCAGCCATCAATTCAGGGGTTCCATGATAGTGGATTGCGCCCTCAACATAGGCAGGGATGCCGCAATTGCCCTTGGCCACCACGGGCAAATCACCCGATTGCGCCAGAATACCGCTTACCGAATGCAGCAATTCAGCCGGTCCGATACCGCAATTGGCACCAATGAAGCTGGCACCTGCGGCAGTGGCAAAATCGGCAAAATCGGCTGGCATCACCCCCATCATTGACCGGCTTGCCGTATCAAATGTCATGGTTGCACAAATCGGCAGGCCAGTGGGTTTTGCCGCTTCGATCGCGGCGGCCACTTCTTCATTTGACGACATGGTTTCAATCCATAATACGTCAACTCCGCCCTCGGCAAGCGCTTGGGCCTGTTCGGCAAAACCGGCAACCGCGGCGCTATGCGTTAATTTGCCAAGCGGTTCAAACAGCTCGCCCGTTGGCCCAATTGATCCGGCAACGATGGCGCGTTTTCCACTTTTGGCAAAATGACTCTCTACCGCTTTACGCGCTAATTGCGCCGCGGCAATATTCAGCTCGCGGACACGATCTTGCGATTCATGAAGTTTTAGCCTGAATCCAGTGCCGCCAAAGCTGTTGGTCAGGATCAAATCTGATCCGGCTTCAAGAAAACTGCCATGAAGCCACAAAATATCATCCGGACGTTCAACCGACCATAATTCGGGTGGATATCCGGTTTCGAGGCCACGACCAAACAGGTTGGTTCCAGTGGCACCATCGGCAACACACCAGCCTTGTTGGTCAATCAGATCGGATAAAATATTACTCATTGCTTTTGGGTTCCTTGCCAACCGATGCTGCGGCCATCACCCGGCCACCATCACACCCGCCATCACATCATCTGTGACAGGCTAGATGCTAAGACGTTTCACATTGCGCCGTGAAGGACGCCGTGCAACGCCCGTTGCCTTTGCCCGCCGATCGCGAAGAATATCCAGCAAAACCAACTGATCATCTTGATTCATGCTTCGCCATGCGGCAATTTCGGCGCGTGTCCGATAACAGCCAAGACAAACACCGTCCTGCGGATCCATCTGACAGATCGACACGCAGGGCGATGGCAGTTTGGTTACAACAGGTTTGTCAAAAGAGGCCATATCGGTCGTTACCCTATTGGTTTCAGGCGGCGCGGCTCTCAGCTTCGGCAATTTCCATCACACCATTCAAGGCTGATAGCTCTTCAAGCTGTTCCGATGCTACCGATACTGTCACAAGATTACGGTCAATAACAGGAGCCGAATCATCACCTTCAGCTTTTGTCCGCTCGGCAGCTTCATCGATCAATGACAATAGCGCAACCGCATCACCTTGAAGCAGAACCGGCATATCTTCGCGCAGGAACGCCCGCAAAACGCGCTTGGCGTGAACTTCATTTTTCAGGCTCTCAACATGGCGGTTGCCAGTCGGTACGATCAGCGCATCATAATCGATCGCCAGCGCTGTCGATAAGGTTGAATCAGCCGGATAGGACATGCCCCAGCCAGTGCCATTCCATGCATTTGTTAATCCAGCTTCCCGAGAAACAATTCTTAATTTCGCACCAGCATTCATCATGGCGCGTTGGATGGCGATAAAGCCGGTCTCATCAAAACCGCTTGCCACCATAATGGCGATTGTTTTTCCTGAAAAATTGGATAGCTTCATAAGAATACTCCTCAAAATTGAATTAGGGTCTCTCGCACTGACGTTTGCGAGGAAGGTTACGCTGGCTAGCACCAACCGGTCCGCCGGTCGCGCTTGCCGCGTAAAAATTAGGATTGCGCAAGCGTATACATGGCTTTGCCAATTTGTTCAAGCTTTACTCGCCATCGGTTTGATTAAGGCTGTTCACAAAGCCCAAATCATACGCAAAGTTTTTTCATCATTTGGATATTTGCGCATTTGCAGCACCATTCAAAAGGTCTAGGATTAGGCGTCAAATCATCATCCAGTAGTTTTTGCAACAGACTGGTTTTGATGTTTTTCACAATCTTTTTTGAATGGAGATGAATAAGATGTGTGATCTGGAAAATTGTGATCCGAATGATCTGTCACGACCATCGGTATCACCAACTGACCGGCGGTTATTTCTTGCCGGCGCGCTGGCGCTACCACTTGCCACGATTCTTGCCAATGTTGATCTTGCCGAGGCACAAGCCGCAAAGGGCGTTTCCATCAATCAAACAACCGCAGACGGCCGCACGGTCAGCGCCTATTTTGCCGAGGCTGATAAAAAGGACACACCAGTGGTCATTTTGATCCATGAATGGTGGGGCTTGAACGACAATATCAAAACCATGGCCGAAGATATCCGTGCTAAGGGATTTCATGCGATTGCCATCGATCTGTTTAACGGGTCGGTTGCCACCAATCGTGACGAAGCCAAAACCCAAACCAAGGCTGTTAAGGCCAGTGAAGCCAATGCAACGATTGCTGCATGGGTCGATTGGGCCAAGGCCAATGGCAATGGCAAAGTTGCCACGCTTGGCTGGTGTTTCGGCGGTGGGTGGAGCCTGTCAGCCGCATTAAATACCAAGCTTGATGCCGCGGTGATCTATTATGGGCGAGTTACCGCCAATGCTGACAGTCTGCAAAAACTGAATGCGCCGCTTCTTGGTCATTTTGGCACTTTGGATAAATCCATCAATCCAGAGATGGTTGGCGCTTTTCAAAAAAACCTTGCCCAAGCTGGCAAAAGCGATTTGATGACAACGCATTGGTATACTGCAGGTCATGCCTTTGCCAATCCGACTGGCGGCCGCTATGACGAGGATGATGCCGCGCTTGCATGGGCGAGAACGCATACGTTCTTGGCGGCGCATCTGCGCTAATCAGCTGCAAAGGATTTGGTAGGCAAAAATCTGGCCGAAAAAATCTGGCAGAAGAAAATCTTAAAGCCTTGCAAACCAAAACAGCCCGGCTTGGCAAAGCGGGGCTGTTTATCTATGTGGCCTCATGACCATTGGCCTCATGACCATTGCTGGTTGGCATAAGCCAAGGCCCGTGCCAACCACATCAGATCGGTGGCCGTTTTTTAAAGCTTGTTATGGCTGCCATCGCAAAGCGGGGCTTTTGCCGATGCTTTACACCCACAGAAAAACATCTTTTTGGTTGCCTCAGCGGTAATTTTTACCGGCGCAATGCCTGTATCCTTGTGGCTGCCATCGCAAAAAGGCTGTTTGGCACTTTTGCCACAGGCACACCAAAAATAGGTTTTGCCTTCTTCAACTTCGATTGGCATTGGTGACTTTTGAAAAATAACAGGATCGGTCATGGAAATAGTCCTTTTGTTGGGGTTATGAAAAGCTGCCTTTGCCACGGCATCTGCCGCCAAAATGACGCCAAATCAGCCGAAAAAGCCATAGAATGAATGGAGCGGGCAACGGGGTTCGAACCCGCGACCCCGAGCTTGGGAAGCTCGTGCTCTACCAACTGAGCTACACCCGCTTTAGAACTGCACAATAAGAGTTTGCGATGGCTGATAGCAAGTCCAAAAACAGCGCTTGCCGTTTTGGCAAAGCGCCATACCCGCAGCCAACTCGACGGCGGGTTCTGTGTTTTCCTGCCGGCTTTGGATGCTATAAATACGTATGACAGGCGTCATGTACCCCGCACATTCGGCGCATAATCCACTTCACATCCATTTGGGTTATATTAAAAAACCCTAATCTTTTAGATGTTTTGAATCGATCCAAAACGCTTCAAGAACGCCCCTGCAATTAACAATAAAAATATATGTCATCACCATGAAAGCAGGGCCTACCCCCACCAAAGAGATGCTGGTGGCATAATAAGACATCAAGCCGGGCTTTTTACCGTATTCTATCACCGTCAGCAGAAAATCTGGTGAAAGGGCTGGCCAGATGGTTAGCGCTAGCAAAGCAACCATCGCAATAAGCAACAAGATTTTTTTTCGCTCACAAATCCCGGCTTTTCGCTCATCAAAATTAACATAGACACGGCGAAGATAGGCTTGGTGATCCAGATATGACCGCCAATATCGCCGACAATTAAGTAATGTCCAAAGCAGGTAAATAATGAGTTGCGGGACAATAAAATGGATGTAGGCGGCACGAGGTAGGGTGGCGCCAACATTATTCAATTGTTCCGGTGTTACCGCCAAAACGCCAAAAATGCTATGTGGTAGGATATCGACAATCCAATTTGTGACGATAAAGGCTTGCTGGTAAGGCGGCCAGAACATGACTAGAAAATAGACCACCGACATAAATACCGCATGTCCATAGATCGCAAATGTCACTAGACTTGACCCCAGCCATTTATGCCAAAACAGTGCTTTGCGCTCATTGGCGGGTAAAGTTTTTGGCGAGGGCGGGCCACCCTTGCGCTTGATCAAATGCACCGTTGGTGTTTTTTTGAAAAGACGAAACCGCATAATGCCATCTCCTTGGTTAGGCATAATCTATCGTGATTAGGTAAATTTTCGATTAACGGGGCGCGTTCAGACCTTGGATCTATCATTTGGGCTACGGTCGTAACGCGTGATTTGCCAGTTGATTGTTTCTAACGGTTTCTGCCAATTAAAGTTGCATTTCAGGACTGTTTTCGTCATATACTCAGGCAGCGGCCTCATCAATTGGCAGCGGCAGTTTCACAATGGTTTGGCAAGACACATGATGACTCCTTATGACACCGGCGAGACCAAAGACGCATCTGAGATAAATGATGCCTCACCCGATCGGTCAGTAACTGAAAAACCAAGCCGGCAAGAAGCCGAAGCGGCAGTTGATGTTCTTTTGCGCTGGATTGGCGAAAACCCCGCCCGTGAAGGGCTTGCCGGAACACCGGGACGGGTTGTTCGCGCATGGTCAGAATTCTGCAGCGGCTATGACGAAGATCCGGCACAGATGCTGGCGCGCACCTTTGAAGAAGTCGAAGGCTATGACGATATGGTAATGCTTCGCAATATCCGGCTGGAAAGCCATTGCGAACATCATTTGGTGCCGATTTTGGGTGTTGCCCATATTGCCTATATGCCCGACCGGCGCGTTGTTGGCATTTCCAAATTGGCGCGGGTTCTTGATGGCTTTGCCCATCGCCTGCAAACACAGGAAACCCTGACCGCGCAGGTGGCCGATTGCATCCAGAAAGTTTTGCAGCCAAAAGGCGTTGCCGTGCTGATCGACGCGCAGCATCAATGCATGACAACACGCGGCGTGCGCAAACCCGATGTTTCGATGATCACCACAAGATTTACCGGTGTGTTTAAACAGGATGAAGCCCTTAGCCGGCGCTTTCTTGATCAAACAAAACTAGGCTAGTGATAAGGCACCAACGCATAGGCCGCCAATTGTAACCGCAACCGGATCATCATGCAGCTTTCACCCGTGCTAAATATTTTAGGACTTCTGGCAACAATCTTGGCAGCGGCAATGTTGATTCCAATGGGGGTTGATCTTTATGCCGGATCTGATGATTGGCAGGTTTTTGCATTATCGGCGTTATTGACCGGCTTTGTCGGCGTGTCGGTATGGCTTGCAACAAACCAGCGTGACGCGCTTGATCTTGGGCTTCGGCAGGCGTTTTTGCTGACCAACGGCTCATGGGTGATGATCAGCATTTTTGGCGCTTTGCCCTTTATGTTCAGCGAGCTTGATCTTAGCTTTACCGATTCGGTTTTTGAATCGGTTTCAGGGATCACGACAACCGGATCAACCATCCTTGTTGAAATCGAACAGGCATCCCACGGGATTTTGATCTGGCGTGCCTTGCTTCAATGGCTTGGCGGAGTTGGTATTGTTGTTATGGCTATGGCCGTTTTGCCAATGCTATCGGTTGGTGGCATGCAGCTATTTCGAACCGAATCCTATGAGCGGGCTGAAAATGTTGTGCCGCGGGCAACCCAGCTTGCTGGCGGTATCGGCCTTGTCTATACCGGACTAACCGCACTTTGGGCGGTGATGCTGGCGTTGGCGGGCATGGATATGTTTGATGCTGTTGCGCATTCAATGACAACCCTTGCCACTGGCGGCTATTCAACCCGCACCGCGTCGATTGGGGCGTTTGATTCGGTTGCTGTCGAATGGATTATCATCACGGGCATGATCGTTGGCAGCCTGCCTTTTGCGCATTATCTGGCGATGGTACGCGGCGGGTGGCGAAGCTTGTTGAATGACCCGCAAGTGCGCTGGTTCTTAATCCTTGCGGTTGGACTTGTTCTGCTATTGATCTGGCATTTGATGCAAACCGGTTTGGGATTTGGCGAGGCGGTACGCCAAGCCAGTTTTAACGGCGTTTCGATCATGACCGGCACAGGATATGTGAGCGCCAATTTTTCGGCATGGGGCGGTTTTGCAACAACAATCCTGCTGATCGTTATGTTCATTGGCGGCTGTGGCGGGTCAACCACTTGCGGAATCAAAGTGTTCCGCCTTCAGGTTCTTGCCAGTACCGCCAAGGTGCAGATCAGTCGCTTGCTACGCCCGCATGCGGTGGTGCTTGCCTATTATAATAAACGGCCTGTTTCGGTCGAGGTCATGGATTCGGTGATGGGGTTTTTCTATCTCTTTATTCTTGGCTTTGTGCTGATCGCCATCATGCTTGGCATGGCCGGTCTTGATTTTGTCACGGCGCTATCAGGTGCCGCAACGTCAATCAGTAATGTTGGCCCAGGTCTTGGCGAAGTGATTGGCGCTGATGGCAATTTTTCGACCCTTCCCGATAGCGCAAAATGGATCATGTCCTTTGCCATGCTTTTGGGACGGCTGGAAATCTTTACCGTTCTGGTGATGCTCAATCCGGCCTTTTGGCAGCGCTAGATATCGCGCCAAAATCCCTAGGGCAGAATAATCCGGTCAATCGTTGCCAATTCCTTTCGGGTTTGGCTGTCCAACCGGACAAGCGCGCCCTTCATCGCTTCATTGACCACCTTGCTAACTTCATTTGCGCTGGCTGATTCACGAATTGTAATTGAATGTGCAGCGCTTAGATCGGCCAATGCTTGTGTGCCACCAACCGGCTGAAGCCACATGATTTTGGCTTTGATTTCAGCGGTGACTTTGCGGCTTTGCTGATCGGTGAGCAAACCGTCAATCCCGACCTTGGCCGGCAAATCGGTCATCGTCACGGCAACGCGTTTCATGTCGAAAATAATCTCACCGCTGCCACCAGCAGGGCGAAGCACATGCGATGCCCAATCGGCAAGAATGGTGCTTGGCAATGGGCTTACCCGATGCCCGATATAAGGATCGGCAACCGGCATCTGCCAATTATCAATGATTTCAAGACGGCGGGCATTGAGGCTTATCGGCTGATAAGCATCCGCCGAAAAAATCTGCGGCGGCGGCGTAATTGTTGCTGTTTTGCAGGCGGCAAGAAGCCCACCGGCCAGAAACAACGCCAAGACTGTCATCATTTTTGAACGAAACATCGTCAAAGCCCCTTTTCTCATCACAATTGAATTGGCACCCTGATCAAACATTAACACGAATGCGATGGGTTTTTGAAATGCGTTTTGATCAGTTTGCAATTTTGCAATTATGCCGCAATTTTCGGAACGACGCTATCA
>Ga0213869_10000150_pt1 | contig 55129 bp, 38 predicted proteins | sample PICome_10_FD_160083 | JGI IMG/M metagenome (GOLD analysis project Ga0213869, IMG submission 160083) | Coastal seawater microbial communities near Pivers Island, North Carolina, United States - PICO132 | ecosystem: Environmental > Aquatic > Marine > Coastal | place: USA: North Carolina... | reverse complement strand
AGTAATAGTCATGCCAGAACCTGCAGCAAAATTTACTGTATCGGTTGTAGTTGCAGCTGTTACTGTAGATTGTCCTGCTATTGCAAAGTTGCTAAATGCGTTTTGATTAGTGTCGCCACTACCGCCACCGCCTGTGGTTACTCCAACTACTGGCTGAATCCATTGAGAACCATCTACATCGGTAATGTAAACATACAATGCTCCAGTATTACTGTTTAGCCAAATGCTCCCTTCAGATGGTGAACTAGGAACAGTTGCAGAAACGTCAATACTTGCTCCGCCTGATCCTGCTGTTATTCCTGCTTGGTTTGCTTTTGTTAAAAAGTCACTGTCAGCAATATTAGTTAAGTCTGTTTTAGCAAGGCCTGCTGTAGTTGCTTTTGTTAGTAGTGCATCATTGGTTACGTTTGCTAAATCTGACGTAACTAGTTCGTAGCCACCAGCTATTGCGCCACTGTACACTCTTAATGAATTTGTTGCTTTATTAAAGAATACTTCACCACTAGAACCAACATTTCTATCTAAAAAGTCGTCAGGTCTAGGAATTATTCTAATTCTATCGACAACTGGTGCTTGATTTGATGCCATTAAAAAACTCCTTTATATAGAGTATTTATCTGTACGTGTCTACTTATATTTGCTCTTGTTTGATGTTTGATCCGTGCAAATCTTCTGGTGGTGTTTGAGGATTAAGTATTTCGTAAATATCATGAGTCGCTAAAATAAATTTAGTAATACAATCAACATGCAATACCATTGGTGTGTAGCCCGGTATTTTAAGAAAACTAATATGTTGAATTTCTTCAACAGGACCCTTTTTATATTCTTCCATTGTTATAGGTTCTTCTTTTAAAGGCTGGCGATGTGAATTTCTAGTTGCAACAGTATGTTGCTCTATACCTTCTTCATCAATATAAAATAGAATAAGATCTTTCTCGTCTAATAGTTGAGTTAACAATACTTGTGATCGTAAGCGATCTCGTTGGAACTTACGCATAGTATAAGAGTCTTTTACTTCTTTTTTCTTAATTGTAAAAATGCTTAACTCTTCTGTTGCAAATTCTTCGATAGCCATTATTTTCCTCCAAAATGTTTATTGTATATATCTTGAACTAAGTTACGTTTAATTTTAAATGTAAAGTTCATAATAAATTGTTTCTTTTTTAACCAAAGCTCGTCACTTGCATTTTTATCTCTTACTACTAACTCAAACTGTTGCTCTGATAATGGTATAATTTGTGCTAAAGGTGTTCCTGCTTTAAGCAAATACTCTCCTTTAGGAATATTGTAAAATGCTTGAACATTTAACTCAGTACTTACACTTGGATCTAATATACCTATACTACTTTCAAGCTCAAAACTATCAGGATATGCAATTGGTATCATTATAAATTTAACCCCTTTAGGTGCAATAACATTCCAAGGTGTGTTAAATTTAATTAGTGAAGTCATGCTCCAAGGTTTAACTGGCATTAGTGTTTCAACTCCAGTTTGTTGCTTACTAATAATTTCTTTACCTTCAGCAAGCTCGTGAATATCTGATGTTGGAACTGTCCACTTAAACTCTTTGCCGTCGCCCATAGTCTCAATTAAAACATCATGCCACATTGGTAAGATATATCCATGTTTGTTTAAATCAAATATGCCCGGGCATTGAGCAATATGATCCATCCTACCTTTTGATCTTTTTGACGATGTTTTATAGTCTTCTCTAGCTCGCTTTTGCCAGTTAGTAATGTACTTACTTGCAGGTATAATTGGACATGCGTCTGCTACACCAGGAATTGACGAGAAAAATTGTATCTTTTTCATTTTGCTATCCTAATATCAAATGCTATATTAATTCTATTTTTACTTGCATGTTTATTTGTTTCTACTTCATGCGGTAGCCAACTTGGCCACATTATTAGATCTTTGTCTGCCGGAGAAAAATAAAAGTCTCTAACAAATGGTGAAGCACTATCGCAATCTCCTAGTACGTTAGCCGGATTAACTATTCTTAAGTCTCCTGTATCTGCACCTTTTACATAGTATACACCAGAAAATATTGCGTCTTTATGACTATGCATTACATTTCTACTTCCTGGTTTATTTACGTTAGTCCAGTAAGTTAAAATATATTTACGATTGTGTTTTGTCATTAGTTTTGCAAAAATGCTATCTAATTCACTATAGTAATCAACATTTTCGTTTACTAGATCTATAATTGCATCAGTTAGCCAACTTATATTTTCATAGACATGCGAAGATCTCCAACAGTCTAGATTAGTAGCATCTGTTGAAGGTGTTGCATCATAAACACTATTAATATCATCGAGTAGTTGAGATACTTGTACTTCTGTACCTACATTTTCGTTATGAAAAAACTTAGCCGTTAATATTGATGTCATCTTTCATACCATTCTTTTAGATAATCATAATGATTTAAAAACATATCTTCTGCTAGTTCTACTCTAGCGGTATGCGATTTACAAAAATACTCAGCATATTTTTTTTGTTTGTCAGTTAACGTAGACTCTGTTCCTTCATATGCTCCGCCAGCATGAAGCATACTAAACCATTGCGTAACACAGAACATACTGCTTGGTGTTAAATGTAGAAATCTTTGTGGTCGAGGCAAAAATGCTCCAAGTATCTCTTTTACAAACCTTGGTCTATCTTCAATTTTTTGACTACGTACTTCTTTCCAAAATTCTGTATCGCTTCTTGTACTATAGTGATAATGTGCCCAAACAAATGTAAATATTTCTGCAGACATTTCACCAAAGCCTTGATTCATTAAATGCTTGGCTTGGTCAGACCAAACATTATTATTTGCATTTAATAAATCAGTTAAACTATGTACTAGTGCTGTTGTAAATGTAATTCCTGTTGCTTCTAATGGCTCAACAAAGCCTGCACTAAGACCAACTCCTACTACATTTTTTAAAGCAATCTCATGATGGGCACCACACTTCATCTTTAAGTGTTTAGCTGGTGCAACATACTCACCTAAATGTTTTCTTAGTTCTGCTTCGGCATCTTCGTCGCTAATATGTTTACTTGAATATATGTATCCGTTACCAACTCTTGTAAAGATAGGAATAGTAAAGCACCAGCCTGCATCCATTGTGGTTGCTTTTGTATAAGGATGACATTCTTCTTGAGGATTAGTATATTGTGTCTGTATCATTACAGCTCTATCAGTAAGTAAACCTAAATCGTTAAATGACTGCCATTTTGATCCTAACTCTTTTTCAAGTAATAAACTACTAAATCCTGTACAGTCTAAAAATAAATCACCTGTATATTTTTCGCCTTCTTCATTTATTAAATATTCAATACCATTTTCATTTTTTGTAATACTTGTAATTTTAGTATCAATATATGTAATATCGTCAATTATTAGATCTTTGATTGTTTTAATAATTTGATATGCAGAAAAATGTACAGAGCCAAAACCACTTGGTCCCATACCTGTATTAACATCTAGATAATCTTCATACTTTAAAGATTTATTTGCTTTAGCAAGTCGATATGCTGGATGCCATTCTGCTAATTCTGAATAAGGTTTATCTATAAAATAGTCTGAGTAGAAAAAGTCTTCAGCAATTACACTATTTACAGCAGTGTCATTGTCAACAAAATAAGGCTCATCGTTCCACCCAATGCATTCAACCCCGTACTTAAATGATGCATCACTAGCATTCATCCACTTGTGAGGTGGAATTCCGCAACGCCATAAAAATTCTGCTGTTAATGGTTGTGTACCTTCACCAACGCCAATTGGTCCTGCATCTGAGTCTTCAATTAATACAATTTCAGCTGGAACTTGTAATTGATTTCTTAGATATGCTGCAGATAACCATCCACTTGTTCCACCGCCGAATATTACAATTTTTTTGACTTTATTTAAAAACATTCATCTACCTATATAAAAATTCTATGTTAAAAGATAAAGACACTCTATCTTTACCTGCTTTATTTGGCTCCACTTTATGTTGTAACCAACTAGGAAATAATATTATCATTCCTTGCTCTGGCGGAACTCTAACAATGTTACTATACTGTTCACACCTATGAGGGAAAGAAATAACAAACGGATTTGGACTTTTAAAAGAAATCATTCCGCAATCTTTATCAGCTTTATGATAGTATACACCACTAACTGTATTAGGCTGGTACCCGTGTTCATGTAGTCCGATATTATTATCTTTCTCAAATATATTTAACCACGACTCTACTATTTGATAGTCATCTTCGATAGACTGTTGTGCATCATTAAGATACTTTTTGACATGCTTAAAAATTAATTTTTTAGTGTTAAGTAATTTATAATCTTCTATTATATTAGTTTGTTTATTAGGTATAAACGTAGTATTTGCTGTATCATTATGAGGTTGCCAATCGTTCTTAAATTCTAGTCTAGGTATAATTGATGATAATTCTGATTCAACTGTATTGTCTCGATCAGCATCAATGTATATAGGAGTACTAAAAAAGTTATGTATCATGTTCTAACAACCAATATGTATAATCCGTTCCACCATTCTTTTGGATTCTCTTCACTGTTTAGTAATATTTTCTCATATGTCACTAATCCTTCACAAGCATTGATTGCTTCTCTCGCACCTTCAACAACTCCATCCCAATTAGCATCGTCAAATATTAAAACAACTTCATTTGCAAATGTATTCCAATAATGTATAACAGCATCGCGTGTACTTTCAGCATCGTGAGGCCCGTCATAGAAGAACATCTGTACTTGCTTTTGCCAAGGGGTTGTATCAACTGACATCATATCAGCATTAATTACAGTTACACCTCCTGACTGAGGTTGATACCTTTCAATGTTCTTTTTAAATTCTTCAAGATTGTTTGGTGGAAGTGTTTCGTCTTTTTGGGGTTGAATTTGTTCTTCCCATTGATCAATAGCAATAGCATTTATAGGATTATCTTTAATAACTGAACACATTGTAGCACCTAAGTATGAGCCAATTTCTAAATAACTGCCAACTCCTTGTGCAATGCCATTTAATACTGTTTGTACTCTTGGACTTGTTAAACCTGGTACATCAACTTTTATCTTAGGTACTCCGCTATCAGCAATAACTGATGCTACATGTTTAATAATATCACTATGATCTAAGTCTGACTTAGCCTTATAAATTTTATCACAATATTGACATTCCCAACAATCAAATTTACAATTTTTAATTTTGTTACGCCATATATTAATAGGCTTGTCTTTTAAATTTGTTTCTTCAAGATATGTTTCAAATCCTGCTGCAACAATTTCTTCGTCTCTATCCCATTTACGAATTATTTCCATTGTTTCGTAAAGTCTTGGTATTGCTTCACGTCCGTGCATTTTAAATACATCAATACCTAAGTCGTTTAAAAATTCTTCCCAGTCTTCTTTCCATGGTGGAAGGTCTGCTGTTTTCAAATGAACTGAAGGATCTAATACGTCCCATTTTGGACAACTAACACGACTAATAGGATCATTAAAGTATTGTGGTGTTGGATCTTGCCTTGTATTATTAAACTCAAAATGTTCAACCATCATTGGACAGTTTCCTAAACATCCTTCATTAGCAAGTAAACTATACTTTATTTCTTTTCCTAAATTAACTTTAATCCAGTCTTTTGCCTCTTTTAAGCGTAGTAATGTATCTCTATCACGCATTAAATCTCTATCAAGATTAATGTAATCAAATCCTACTTTAGCAAGATTAACTATTTCGCTGGCGGTACGTACATCTCTTAAAATTGTATTTTTAACTTGTAATTCAGGAAATGCTTTTTTAATTTGTCCTGTTGCCATCCAGTGTGTATGCGGAATAGTTACAGTTCTTACGCCTGCATCATACAAAGGTTTAAAGTTTCTAATAAGTGTATCTAAATTAGACTGTGTTGGAGGTACTGTAGTATTATTAAATGTAGCACTAATCGGTATACCTATTTCTTTTTGAATATACAGTGCTGTATTAATTGCATATGAATAATCCTCATTATGCATGAAAATATCACCCATTGCATCTTGCACAAAAGGCGGTATTCTACTTGTAAAGTATACATCGTATATAAGATGTTTGTACGTCTTTAAAAAATCATAATACTCTTGAAATTGTTCAGGAGTAAGTTTAGGGTTTAAAGGTACACTAAATATTTTTTGCATTCATGTCTCACTAGTATAGCTATATTTTATACTTAGTATAGCATATAATGCGTTCCGTGTCAAGATGAATTATGTTTCTTTTTCGGTCCAATTAATTTTAAATGTTGGAGTACGAGGAGTTAAATTAGTTGCAGGGAAATTACACTCAAAATAATTATACATCAAACGCTGACATTCATCTAATGTAGTAACTTCATTGCCCATTTTAGTTAACGCAGGAATGTATCCATTGTTTGCATCTAATTTATTTTTAATGTGCAAATTCATAACAGTCTTTAAAAACTGAAGGCCGTTATTAGTATCTTGCTCAGACAACTCGTAATAAAATTTAGGACCTTCTTCAGTATGTGTATCACCGGTATCTTGAACAATTTGTTCGTATATATCAGTTTTCTTTGCTACTGGTATTTCTCCGTTTAGTGCTGTTACAAACTTATATGACTTTGCTACTTTTTCTGGAACAACAGCACCATTTAACCAATCAACAAAGGTTCCGTCGGGTGCTGTGCTTATAGTATAACTCCAAAAATCTCCAATTCTCTCCATGCCGGGCAACCATCGAGGATCGTTACCTGCTATAGTTTCATGAATTATATAAATCAAAGTCGTCATCCTTACTGTTAACTGGCTCAAAAGTATCTCTGTCAAAAGCCTGCCCTGGTTCTTGCTCGGTTATCTGTTCTTGCATTGGCTGCGGAATTAGCAAATCTTTAGTTGATTGAGCTCCTAACTTTAATTTTTCGTCTACTTCAAGTTGCAAGTTAGTTTGAACCTGTTGTAACTGAGATGCATAACTAAGGGCAAGTCCTAATGTTTCAGTTTGTTGTTCTGGAGCCATACTTAAAATAGCATCCATGTTTCCTGTATTAATTCTGCCATAGAATACTAGATCTGCTGATGCTTGTTTTGCTAATCTATTTGTCCAATACTCTGCTTCGTATACATCTTCTTCTTCAGTGTTTAGAATATCCATATAAGTTCTGCCTGAACCATCTGGAAGTAATGCTTCGTCTGACTCTAAAAACTCATTAATAAGGTCAATTAGATTTTGTCTTTCAAGATAATATTCACGTAGTTTTTTACGAGACTGATCTAAATTTTTAGATTCGTTATCAGCTTCAATTTGTGCTAATCTTTTATCAAATTGATCTTCAGTATTATCAGCAATCCATTGATTGCGATCTCGTTCAACTTCCCACTTTTGATTATCGTACAAAATTTGTTGTAATGATTCTTCCCTACTTCTAAGTTCTAACATCCACTGACGTAATTTTGCAAATGGGGTAATTTGTGTTTGTCCAACAAACCATTTTAGTTTAAATTTTGGATTAGTCCATTGCTTATTATAAGCAGAACTTAATGTTTCTTTATCTTTTTCTGATAATTGATCTACATTAGTAGTTAGTGGCATTGTTGGCGCATCACTAAAATACTGCTGTTGTCTATCGACTTTTTTGTCAATATTGTTGTCTGTCATTTATATCTCCTAAAAAATAATATCAAGTATTACTTATACGAGTATTTAACTAGACTACGCTCTCCAAGCGCCGAAACCTGAACTTCGTCCAGCCGGCCCTTTAGGCTCCATTGATGATGCACCCTGTGTTTGGGTTTCTGTTGCGTATACAAATTTAGCAGCTAAGTTATTTTGTAGTCCGTTGTATTGTCCTAACATATATGATTTATCATTGCCTAACGTGTAGTTTTCTTCACCACAGTTAGTATATGCTTTATTCATATAACTTCCACTTGCTGTTGTATCTGTAAGATGATTAGTTCTACGATATGTGTAGCCGCCTGCCCAGCTTCCGTTGTTTCCGGCATACCCGTGAACTAATTTAGAAGCTATAGACTTTTGTTGGAAATGATATCCTGGTTGTGTACCACTTCTTGATAATAATGTCTCACTTGCAAATTGGAAATTCCAGCAATAAACTGTGGCATTATAACCTTCGCCCATATACCATGTTCCATAGTTTTCTGCACTAATACCCCAAGGTCCGCCTGCTGTTCCTCCGGCCTGACCGCCTGTAGTAGACAATCCTGGTCTAGCATACATTACTTCTGTAATAGTGTCAAATCGTTCAACATCTGATCTTCCGCCACCTGTAATCCAAGTTGCTAAGTGTTCTTTATATATTGCTCCCATATGACCTCTACTATTAGCCATATTAGAACCTGCTTGACATGCAAATGCTGTATCTGTACGCATACTAAATCCGCTAGTAATATTACCACTAGCATTGTGTGCGTTTGTTGTTCCAAAATAGAACGCCCTGTCTAGTCCTACAGCACCAGATTTATAGTTTCCTGTTCTATCTAATAAGTCTCCTAAGTCAGTAGAAGTATCCGTCGAATGGTCTGTTCTGTTTACGTTTTTCCAAACAGCTGCACTTTTGTATCCACCCATAACATAACCGGCTGTAACAATTTGTCTTGTATACCAAGGAATTGTAAAGTCTTGCCAAGCAGTATTATGAAGTGTGGAATAATATTCAACTGCACCTTTGTCAGTGTTATAACGTAATGCACCTTCTGGATTGCTTGATCTTTGTCCAGTAGTTCCCCTAGGTACTCTTAAGTATCCTGAATCGTTAATGTGACTGTTCTTTAACGTTGCCATTTATTATTCCTTTAGTTGTTCCATCCGCACACAGCACTACTCATTCCTGCTTTACCTTTAGGTTCGCCTGATGCGCCTAACTGGAAGCCTGAATCTGTATTATAATTCCATCTGTGTGATAAGTTATTCTGTAGTCCGTTATATTGTCCTAGCATATACTGATGGTCTTGACCCATTGTATAGTTTTCTTCACCGCAATTACCAAGAGGTTTATTTACAGTTCCTGATGTACTATTAGTAATAAAATTAGTTTTTCGATACGTATAGCCGCCTTGGTAAGACCCATTGGCGCCAGCCCAGCAATAGTTGTGTTTACTCTGTATTGATTTCTGTTGGTGGTGATTACTTATTGTAGTGCCGCCTCTAGTTGTAAGTGTTCTTGTTGCAAATGTAAAGTTTCTATTATCGTTGGACGTATACATAATGCCATAAGTTTCATGACTAGCACCCCAACAATCTGATGACGTATACGTAGGAGTAAGTACGCTCACAACTGATTTTGTAACCATGTTGTATTCTTCAATATTAGCAGATCCTCCGCCAACAGTAAATGCAAGTACATCTTCTTGGAAAACTCCACCTAAACGTATTCTATTATAACTTAAATTACGTGAAATATCAGTAGCATTAGTTTCTGTTCTCATATTGAAAGCAATAACATAGTTTGAGCTTGCAACGTGAGCATTACCTGCACCAAAGACATATGCATAATCTTTACTACATGCTCCCCATTGATAGTTAAATGCTCTTTCTAAAGTGCCATCGCCTAGATTAATTGTAGTATCAGTAGAATTAAAACACTTATTAACATTATTCCAAACAGCTGCACTTTTGTATCCACCAAGTACATATGATGTAGTAATAATTGTTCTATGCGGAAATGCAACACTGTTAGATGCCCAAGCATAACCGTCCCAATATTCAACGATTCCTAAATTACTATTTAATCTTACTGCACCTACTTCGTTTGCTGGTCTATCAGCATCAGTTCCTACAGGTAGTCTTAAATATCCAGTATCATTAAAATTTGTATCTAATAGTTGTGCCATGTGTTATATTCCAAATCTATGTCTTAAAGAGTGCGTATTGTTTCTAATTTCTTCGTCGGTATGTCTATCAGAGTGTGCTGAGAAAAACTTAATATCTCCCCAGTACTGGCTACCAGTACTAACACTAGTACTACCACTATGATATCCGCCTAAAGAACCAAATCCTCTATTATATCTTGCGTTTGAGTTTGTTATAGTTCCTGCAAGAAATCCATTAATAAAAAACTTATATGTTGGATTATCACTATTACTCCAACTCCATGCATAAACAGCAAACATTCTCATATTACTTCCGCTAGTAGTACCAGTATACTGATCGCTACTATAACAAGGAAATTGTGTGTCTTGATCTGCACCACTGTCGATAAAGCCGGACCCATCGTTGTCATACATACCAACATTTTGAGCGCCACTTTGTATTATTACATGATGATCAGCTGTATAAGATCTTGTGAGTGTTCTCCACTCACTTGTGCTAGTTTTTACTCTTGAAACACAATAATATGTTACATCACCTGATAGTGAGATATCAGAAGCTGTCTTAGCTTGACCATAACTACCATTAAAATCAAAGTACCCGTCTGCACCATAATTTTGATCACCTTCATTAGTAGTAGTAGTTCCTTTAATGTGCGGGCCTATTCCTAACGAACTACTTTGCCAAGCATTAGTTGCAACATTCATATTGTTAGCATTACCTGACAGGTCATACCATACACTTCCGTTACCTGGATACGATTCTGGCAATGTAGCATCTAAATGCATAACACAGTTCCTACGCATAAATGCGCCTTGACCCGTTCTAACATCTGCCCAAAATCCCTTAAAATAATATTCAACATATCCTAAGTCGGTATTAAATCTCATAGCACCGTCGCCTGGATTAGAAGGACGTTGGGCTGTTGTACCTTTAGGAAGGGTAGTTTGATTAGTTGAGTTTATAACTGTGTTCTTTAAAGTTGCCACTAGGCTTACTCCCTATTTACTTTTTTTCAATTCAGCGATTTCATTTGTTAATGTTTTAACAGACTCAATCAAATATGCTGTAAGTTTGGTATAGTTAATACCAAGTGGTTTACCAGCATCATCTAGTTTAACTAGGTTTGGCAATACATTATAAACATCTTCTGCAATTAATCCAGCTTCGTCTTTTGTACTTCCGTCTTTACGATCATATGTAACACCTGATAATTTTAATACATTTTCTAATGCATTAGTAATAGGATTAACGTTTTCTTTAAGAGCAATACTTGAATCCTCTACAATACTAGTTGCTGTCATTGTACTAAAACTACCATTAGCTCTAGTTGAGCCGCCAATTGTTGTACCATCAATATTACCGCCATTACAGTCAATGGTGCTTATTGTTGTAGTACCACCTAAGCTACTGTTAGCGGTTGTAGTAATTGCTGTTGCTGATAACATACCAGATGAAGGAACAAATGACAGTTTTCCGCCACTATAATTTAAGCCTGTAACACTACCATCATTAGCATCGGCATCATCCATTATGGCAACGTAATAGGTGCCCGAGTCTCCTGTTTGGTTTGTTGTTTCAAAACTAATATCCCCAAATGACAAGTTACCACTTGTATCACTTGTTATTGCATAACCATTTGATGATGGTAATGCTGATGGCATAGTTAATGTATAACTGCCTCCTAAACTGTTTGGTGCTTTTAAAGCAGCATAATTACTACTTGCTGCATCTGCTAATTTTAAACTTTTTTCACCATTAATTTGAACATGTTTCGCAGCTTTTACTTCACCAGTTCCGTTTGGGTCGAGCACCATATCGACATTGTCTTCAATAGTTTGTAAGTTATTCTCTTTGGCAGTGAATGTACCTAAAACCGGACCACCCTGTACACCTGTTGTAATTCTACGCATTATTATTCTCCTTAAACTGTTGAGGTTTCAATACCGTATACTACAACACTTACATCTGTACTGTCGCTTCTACATACAATATTTTTGCTCGCATCAATAACAATTCCGCCTCTTTCAAGTACACCATTACCAATTAACTGTGAGTCAAATTCAATATACTCTGCATTAGTTGGTGTTCCTGAAGCAGCTAATGCTACACGAACAGCTCTGTTATTTGCTGATCTATTTGATACACTAACAGTTACTACTGCAAATGTACTAGCAGGTACAGTGTATACAGTTGTATCTGTATTTGCACTTAAATCTGCATTTCCTAAAATTCCTGTTGCCATTTTGTTTTCTCCTAATGTTATCTTAACATGTAATTTAATGCTAGTGGTAAGCCAAGAACACTTCCACTAAAGTTAACGTTTGCTTTGATATTTATCGTTTCTCCAGACACCGTTGTTATCTGATTGGTGTTAATAAATATGTCGCCCGCTGTTACTGAGTTCACGTTTAGCGATGCACCACCACCACCAATTTGAGCTTCAATATACGCTTTTACAGCTCTTTGTGTCGGAACTACTGTATCTGAATTTGCTGTAAAGAATGGATCTGTACTAAATTCAGTAATACTTGCTGAGTTACCACCTAGTGTAACTTCACCCAGTGATAGTTCTTGTAGTCCTGCAATATTAAATGCATCAGCATCTAGTGTTGCAACACCAGTTGCCTGTTCAATACTAAACAATGAACCTACTCTAAAGTTACCATCTTGGTCAGTTGCTGTGTAGAATACTCTACCACCGTCAAAGTCATTTGTTTCTTGACTTTGTACTGGTGTATTAACTGGAACACCCGGATAGTTAGTATCTACAAAGTTACCAGTACCAATATCTAGGAAGTCATGTCCTGTTAAACGTACCTGACTAAATCTAATACGCATTGATGTATCTGCTTCGTCTGCTGGTGCTTCACTAATTGTTAATGATGGACTAAGTTGTAAGAATCCTTTCTTAGAACCATCGTTAACGCCAGTTAAACTTACTGTACTAACAAGTTTAAAGAACTTGTCGGGTATTCCAGCAATTACAACGTTCGATCCTGGAACTGGAGTTGATGTTAATCTCTTAACAGCAATGTATGCTCCGTTTTGGAAGAAGTCTGCTTTACCGTTACTTCCTTCTGCGTTAACAGAAGCTGTAGCTGTTGTAAAACTTGTTCCTCTATTTATAAATGTTGGATTTGCTATTGCACCGTTACCAATTCTTACCTGTAATTCAACATCTGTAATGTTGTTTGGATCAGTAATTGTAATTGTTGGCGCACTAGTGTAGCCGCTTCCTGGTTCTTCAATATTAATTTGGAACAGTTTTTCGTTTGCAATCGCTGCTCTTCCTCTTGCTGTTGCTCCAACTTTAACTTCTTCAGCAACCGATGTACTGTCATATGTGTGACATATAAACTTACCATCTTGTCCTGGATTACCAAATACAACTGCACCGTATCCTGAACTTCCATTTGCTGTTATAGTTTTACTTGTCCACTGTATTCCATTTTCTGAATGTACAATAGTATCTGCGTCATCTTGGAATGTAACAACAAATACGCCTTGTCCGTATGCAATATTTCTTGGTGTTCCAACAGTTGGTAATGTTGCATCAGTCCAGTTTTTACCATCTAAACTATATGCTGCTTTAGTTCCACTTGCTGCTATTGCAACAAATCGACCATTACCCCAAACTAGGTCAGTCCATGTATCTGTAGATAAGCCTGCACCTGCACTCCATGTAACACCGTCTGCACTCCATGCTGTCTCATTAGTTCCAGTTTTCATTGCAACAAACAAGCCTTTTCCGTATCTTACTAGATTGTATCCAGTTGCTGGCAATGCATTTGAACTCAACGACCAAGTTAACCCTGCGTCTTGGCTAAATGCAACATCTCTATCGCCTACGCTTGTTACAACAAATCTATTATCGTTAGTTCCAACGTTACCAAATGCTATGCTCTTAGAGCCTGCAGATGCTAGTCCAGCTGGTAAACTACTAGTTGACCAAGTATCTCCATCAACGCTATATGCCGCTGTATTATCTCCTGCACATACAGCAACTACAGCACTTGTTTTGTAAACACTCGATCCGTCATCTAATAATCCAGTTGCTATTGATTCGTATGAACCTGATCCTGGAGTTGGTAACGCTTCTGCTGTCCAAGTAATGCCGTCAACACTTTTAAGTCCGCCAGTACCACTAGTTGGTATTGCAACAAATCTACCTTTTTGTCCTAATCCAGTAAAGTCAAAATCAACAATAGCACCTGTGGCTGCGTTAATTGTTGTGATTGTAATAGTAATATCATTTGCAGGTGTTGCGCCACCTAATGAAGTTCCTGGAATTTCACAGTGGTTTAATCTACCATAACCAGATCCTGCATTATTTAATGTAACATAATACTTTTCGCCGTTTCTAGTAATATCAAATGTTGCACCAGTACCATCTGATTCAGTAACTGTTGCTACTCCTGTGTACTGTGCTGATGTTTCTACAAATATAGCATCTTGTACTTCTGTTGCACCACTAAGTGTCCTTTGTGTATTAGACTGTGGCGGTGCTGTAAATGTCGCTGCTGGTTCAATTTGATATGTTGATGTAGAGTTAGGAGCAGCAAATGTTGTTCCAGGAACAACGTGATCCCAACCTGCTGTACCATCTGATACCTTAACTACTGTTGCACGTTTTGTACCTGCATCATATGTGTCAATTATACCAAATAGTCCTATACCTGCACCACCAATGATTTGAACTCTCATACCAATGTATGCCGAACTTACATTACCGTCTGTCGATGAAAGATCAACATATGTAGTTCCACCGGACTGTGCAACGTTTGACACCGATGTATATCCAGTACCACCTGCTGTATCTGGTGTAGTTTCAATAATACGAGTTTGGAACATTGCTCCGTCTCTATATTCGTCTGCTAGTACTTCTTCATTAGTACCTGGACCAAAGAACTCAAGCAATGCTTCAGTATAATCGTTACCTGAATGACTAAATTCAACATTTAGTATTTCATTATTATTTGTATTAACACCTGAAATAGTTGCACTATATTGTGATGCGTTATCAATAACTGCTGTTACTGGAACTTCAGTTGGGTCAACACCCTCTGCTGACGATCCATATTTACCATATGAGTTATTACCGTTAGTTGCACGTATACGTCCGCCGTTCTCTGCAAGATAACCTACGTGTGAGTAGTATGTAAACACTGACACAAGTTCTGCTCTACCGTTGTTTGTAATCCATGCTCCAATACCATCACTAATAACCTGTGTAAAGTCGTTACTAACAATTGAGTCATTTCCGCCTGCGTGTAATGCACCGTCGATTTTTTGACCAGTTGCTCCAAAACCAAATGTTGTACAGTTCTGTACATACGGAGATCTTGCTGTAATCCATACACGTTTATCATTTGGACCCCAACCCGGATCTAACGATGCATACGCACCTGCTGTTGGTCTTTGTGTACCAAACGAGTTTGCTGGTCCTAAATCACCTTTTAGTCCTTTCATTGTTTGTAGTCTTATTCCTGTACCATTACGTAAGTAGTAAAAGTCTTCTTCTTGTGAGCCAATAACACTATTAACATAATATCTTGCAGCCAGTAATGTTTTGTATATTCCTGGTCTGTAGAATGTTAATGCGTTTTCTGTATTACCAATTTTATATTGACGTTTCCATGTCTGAGCCCATTCAAGGTCCCATTTCATTGCATTAACGTATTCTTTAACATCACGTTTACAAATTGCTTCGCTGTAAACATATGCTTTTTCAATTTTAATTGATCCGCTCCACGGATTATCAACAGCTACTTCTGTACCGTCTACACTAGTTGATAAACTAAATTGTGTTCCGCTAATAATTTCTTTTACATAGTACTTTGTATTAGGAAGGAACAATCCAGAGTTTTCTAAAATACTGTTTGTATTAGTTAACTTAACTTCCATACCTTCATCTAACCAGGCTGTTGAAGTAACTGTTAATCTATTAGAATTTGTTCCACCTGCTGAACCGCCAGCTACTACTGATGTTGCTGTAACAGTATCACTAAAGTAATCATTTACATAAGCAACAACTTCGTCTGCAATAAAGTCTTTATTAAGTTCTAATTGACGTATAGCATTAAACACTTCTTGATCATCAACTGACTTCATGCCGCCTTCTGCAGCTCCAGCAAATAATGTATCTTGAACTATTTGCCATGTTGTGTTGATTCCTGCTATAGCATCTGCTTCGCCACCTACATTTTGTACCGCAAGTGTTTTTGCAAATTCATTTGCAGCAATAGTTGCTGTCTTTTGATCTCCAACAACTTTACTTGATGGTGCTCTTAAGTAACTTAATGCTGTTATCAAACTAGCATAGTTAGTACCTAATTGCCAATCATATGCTGCTGCATCAATGATTAAGCCAATGTCTCTAGTACACTTAGCATGATCATATTTAAAGTCATTATATGTATCAGTAATGAATTGTAATACACTTAATATAGTTGCAGGTCTTGCAGTGTCAACATCAGTTTTATCTGACTGAATAGCACTTGACGCCCAAGTAACATCTGGATATACTACTGCCGGAACACTGTCAGTATTGCCTGCTGTAAGTGCATCTGTAATAATAGTCATACCTGCAGCTATTGAATTAGCTTCTGTAGCACTTGCCGGTGTACCTAGTGTAGTTTGAACTTCACTATTTCCAGACTGTGCTGTAACACTTGATTCTTGTACAACTAAACCTAACAATGTACTCATATGGTTATAAGCTGCTACAGTTTCAGTTACTTGTCCATCTGGATAAATTGCACCAAAAATTCCAAAGTATGATTCTGTTATTCTTGTTGCAGCCATTGTACCGCCATATAATACATCATAACACATTGCGTCAACTATGTAACCTACATCTCTAGCACATTTTGCCTGATCGTATCCTACTGGTGGTGTATTGTTGTTAACATATGCAACAACATCTGCTTTAATAAATTCTCTGTTTGCTACTAAGTTATCCTTTGCATCTACTCTGTTTTGATCAACACCTGATGGACTTGGAAAACTTAGTGTGTCTGCTATTCCATCTCCTGGAACAGCTGGACCTGTATTATTATTAATAATATCAACAATTTCGTTCATTGATGATTGAATTCTAGTTTCAGCAGTTGCGTCACTAGTAATAGCTAATACTAAATCTCTAGCCTTTCTAACAGCACCAATAGTTTCTACTCTTTGATTTGCTAGATTGTATGCATTAATTGGTCTAGTATAAGCAATACCGTTATAAACACCATTGTAATTTGTTCCTAATGCTGCATCAAACATTACATCAGTAATGATGTTTGTTAAGTCTCGTCTGCAAATTGCACTATTATATTTGAAACTACCAAAGTTGTTATTAATGAAGTCAATTGTTTGCTCACCAATTTCAGTTTTCTTACTTGCTAATGTTGTTGCCGCTGACTGTAACCCAGCTGCTGCACCTGTTACTACAGGATATGTAATACTTGAACTACTAGGGCCGTTATCAACAATATCAATAATATCGTCAAACAAGTTACCTATTGTAGTTGCATCTGCTGCATCTCCGCCGATACCACTTACCTGTATAACAGTTGATTGATATGTTGGACTAACAGCAAGGTCTCTTGAAACTGTTTGTGAGTGTGCTTTTATAATGCCATATGTTGCAATCGTTGCTGCTTTCTCTGTACTATCAATTTGAAGTACACCACTTGCACCGTTATAATATGCAAGTCCTGCAGTTTCACTCATCCAGTTACCGCCATATGTTAAATCATATGCAATACTGTCAAGTATAAGACCAACGTCTTGTTTACACTTAGTTCTACTATAATTTAAGTTTGGATATTGATCTGCAATGTACGCAACAGTTTCTGCTTGTATAAATTCTTTATTTCTTAATACCAAATCTCTTGCACGACCAGCACTTGTGTCTGACATAGTATGGAATGTAGGTAAGTTACCGTTCCTCTTTTCACCCAATCCTACGTTAATTCTATCATTAACTGATCTTGCTAAACGTGTTACCTCTGGTCCAACTACAGTTGTTTCGGCATAAGGCCATGTTTGGTTTTGTGATTGTGTATTACCTGTTGTTGGAGTAACTGTTTGTCCTGTAACAACGTCACCAACAATGTCGGCCATTCTTTCAAGTCCTTTAAAGGTATATTTAAAATCGCCTTTAGGTGTTAACACAGCATTGTCTGCTGTTCTTGGTTCAACAGTTACAGCTCTAAGTTCGTCGCCTATAATACAACATTCTGCTGGAACAATTATTGGTAAAACTTCAATATATCTTCCTGTAGAAACTTTAATTAATGTATTGTTTATAACTCTTGCAGGAATATTAGTAACAACGCCTGCTGTAATTGCATCAGTAATAATTTTTACGTTTGCAGCAATATCAGCATTAACTGGCTCTGCGCCTAATAGTTCATCTTTGTACTGTGATACAACTGCTGTTGAGTTATCACCGTTTGTTGTTTGGTAATTAACACTAGGATCTGTTTGTGCAAGAACATTGTTAATTACTGTTAATCCATAATTAATACTAGCAACAGTTTCTGCTTTTTGTGTTAAGTAAGGTGATCCTTCTGTTTCATTTACATAAGATAATGCCGCTTCTCTTGAACGAACATTACCGCCATGTTTAATATCATTAATAATAGCATCAACAATAAGCCCCATATCTCTTTCACACTTACTAGACTCGTATGTGAAACTAGATGTAAATGGTGCTGTATTATTTGTAATTTGATAATCGGTCCACTCAACAATTTCTCTTTGAATAAATCTTCTGTTTAGTTCAAGTAGTTTTGCTGCTTCTGGATTCTTTGCACCTTGTTCAACTTGTTGAGCTGCATACTTAATAGTTTTAAATGGTCTATCAATTGATTGTCCATAAATTGGTGCTGGTTCGTCTTTACCATGTTCTGCAACATAGTAAACATCTTCTGAGGCTCCTAAAAACGCCCATTCAGGTAATGCGTCTGCATTAACTTGTAAAACTTGTCCATCTTTACCAATTGGCAGTCTTGTTGGTGCTGATCCGCTATAATAAACTAAGTCACCTGTAGTTGTTAATACTGACTGTTCTGTACCAATTGCAAGTGCTGACCAATATTGTCCACTATCTGCTAAATCTGGGCGAGAACCTTGTGCGCCTACTTGATCAGATGAGTAGTCATCACCTTCTGATATGTGTCCAAGTATACAAACATATGAACTATCGCCATAACGTACTACGTCACCTTCGAAGTATTCTTGTTCATCAATCCATTCACCTCTCCACTCAAAGCCTGAGTTTAGTCTCTGCCAATACAATGCATTTGGTGGTTGTTGATTTTGATGATCTAAAATACAGCGATATGTAAATCCGCCTAGTCTAACTACATCACCTACTTTATGTTCGTACTGTGAACTATCTGCTCCCCAGTCGCCAATAAATTTAAAGCCTTCAGAAAATAGATCCCAGTTAGTTGGTTCTAATGGTGGATTTTTATCAGTGTTATCTTGTTTAGCAATATATTGATTACCGCCATAACGTACTACGTCACCAGTTTGGTAACTTCCTTCCCATGTCCATTCAGCTTCATATTGAAATCCTTCAACAAACTTTTCCCAGTTTGCAGAATCTGTAGCAAATGCCGAGCTACTAGTGTGGTTAGCAATTGATATCCAAAGACCTGCACCATAACGTACAACATCGTTTTCTAGATATTTTTTACTTGCAACCCATTCTGATCTATAATCAAAACCTTTATTTAAAAGTTCCCAATTTGCTTGATCAGTTTCTAGTCCAGCTGCTTGTGATGTATGCGGAGTTTTACATACGTATGATGCTCCGCCATATTTTACAAAATCGTTGTTTCTATATTGATACCCTGCAGTCCAGTCGCCTTTCCAGTCTAAGCCTTCTGCAAATGTTTGCCAGTTACCTAGGTCTGCTTCGATGCCATAATTTATAATATCAATTTCTGAATCAATTGACATATTAGAATGGTTATAGCAATAGTAGTAAAGTGTTTCTGGAGTAGAAGCTGTTGGCTCTATTGTTATCTTTCTATTTGTTGCAGTGTCAAATGCAGCTATGTATGCAGCTGAGTCATCTACTTCTGCACCGTCAATATAATATTTTACGCCAGTTATATATTCTGTTCCAGCGCCGTGTGTTCCGTTCTTTGTTGTACTAAACAAAAACTGGTGCGTTACATTAGATGCATCATCTTGTGTAAATTCGTATGTTTTGCCGTGTTGGAATTGTATACTAGGATACTGTGTTCCGTCTAATACAAAAACATTGTTACCTGGAGATTGTGTATTTACAGCAACCGTTACAGCTCTTGTTACTGTTCCAGATATTGTAGTCGAAGTATGATTAGTTTGGCAGATATATAACTTCGATCCATATTTTACAATATTGTTATTTACATATGACGTACTGTGTGCCCATTCACCTAACCATGACTGACCATCACTTACTAAGTTCCATTTACTTGGAACTATATTTAGATCTGTAAAAAAGTCTGCAGCACTGCTGTGACCTTCTACACAAATATAAACCTTACCGCCAAACGCAATAACGTCATCTTTATAGTATGTTGTTCCGGTAGTCCAGTTGTTTTTCCAAACAAATCTAATTCTACCTAGTTTAAATTCTGCCATTTGTTTTTACTCCGTATAGTGTATTTATCATTAAATAATTTTCCTGGTTATTGTACGGTATCATTGTCTGACCTTACTAACAACATTTGAGAAAGTATTGTTCCACCAATTCCGGCTGGTGTAATGCCGTCGGCTTGTATTCCTGAGAAGTCTACAGGACGTCTAAATTGTAAGATTTCATCGTTGTTCATATCAATCTTATTATCCTCTCCACCAAGTTGCACATTACCTGCTTGCAACAAGTTGGTTTGAAGATCTTCACCACCCACTGATAGTCTATCTGCTAAGAATGTTGCAATAGCTCTTTGGGTTGGAATAACCTGATTTGAGTCTGCACTCATAGTTGGGTCTGTACTAAATTCTTGAACACTTGTTCCAGAACCACCTAATCTAACTCCACCTAGTGATAACTCTGATAGTCCATCTAAGTCAAAGAACTGAGCACTAATTGTAACAATACCAGTTGCTTGGTTAACAGCAAATAGTTCACCCGTTCTAAAGTTACCATCTTGGTCTGTACTTGTGTAGAATACTCTACCTCCATTAGTTTCATATACTTCATTTTCAGGAGCACTTACAAAGTAGTTTCCGTCTGAGTATAATCCTGGATAGTTTGTATCTGCAAAGCCGCCTGTACCAATGTCTAGGAAGTCGTGACCTGTAATTCTACACTGACTATACCTACTTCTTAATTCTACTACTGTCCCGTGTTGTAAGTTGTCAGTATTTTCTAAGGTAGGACTTATCTGGAATTCAACTAATCGTGTTCCGTTACCAGAACCGTCATCACCTAAGTCTGTTGCCTTAACACCGTTATAAAGTTTTAAATCATCTGGTACTTCAGTTGCTTCGTCTAAAATTCCGTTTATTCTAATTTGTACTCCTGGTCCAGGAACAACATCTACCCCTGCCAGTGTTAGTTTATTTCCTTGTTCAATAATATCAGCATAACCGTCACCTGTTATTGTTACATCTGTTGAGTTAGTTCTATAACCTGATCCCCTATTATTAAATGTTGGTTGGGCAAGAACACCGTTACTAAGTCTTACTTGAGGTTCTGCTTCTGATATAAACTGATTATCTGTAATAGTTACTGTTGGAGTACTAGCATATCCGCCGCCTGGATTCCATATTTTAAACTGTGTAATTTTACCTTGTGTTACATCTGCTCTTAATATTGCTTTTGCGCCAGTTCTTGCTTGTACAGTTCCGTTACCTGTTGCTTGATTTCCTAACAAAACAAATTTTGGGTCATTCCCATTACTAGTATATGCTAATGTTCCCCAAGGTTGTGATGCATCTAAATTATATTGATTCCAAGTTATTCCGTCTTGTGTTGTAGCAACTAAGTTTGTAGGACCACCACCAACACCATCTACTGCAGTAGCCATCCAAACACCGTTACCGTATTTTAAATCTGTATAAACTAATGTGCTACCACCGTTTTGTGGAACATCGCCACCTAATACCCATGTCTCACCTTCGTCTACAGAAAAGCATGTTTTTCCACTTTCAGTTATGCCTACAAATCTGTTATCACCATAAGCAAATCCACAAAATTCTATTGCATTAACTGTTGCAAATTCTGCAGGAAGTTTATCATTAACTCTATTCCAAGTTATTCCGTCTGAAGAAATTGTAACAGCTCTATCTTCGTTACTTACACTTACAAATTTGCCTTGCCCGTATGCTACTTTGGCAAACGCTGACACAGCTCCACCGTGTGGAGTTTCTGACCATGTTAGTCCATCATCGCTGTATAAGAAGTTAGCATATGCTGCTGTACAAACAACAAACTTGCCTCCTCCGTATGTGGCATGCATCCAATTGTTTGCACCTGGAAATGATCTTGTTGTCCAACTTTCGCCTGTTAATGAAAATACATATTGATTTGATTGACCTGCAACTGCAATAAATTTATTATCTCCTGCAACTACAGTATGAAAGTTTACTCCTGTAACGTCATGTGTTGTTTCTGTCCAAGTTTGTCCTGCGTTATCACTGTATGCTATATAATTAGGATCAGCACAAGCAACTAGTCTTGGTTCTCTACCTATACCACTAAATGATGCTGTAAGTATTGAGTTAGTACTATCATCTGTTACTGTTAGCACTGTAACAATTAGATCATTATCAGGTGATGTGCCGCCTAGTTGATCTCCTGAGATTGTTATTTTATCTCCTGAAGCATAGCCTGCACCTCCGTCAATCAAAGTTGGTGTATATACTTTACCAGTTCTTAATATTCGATATACAGCACTTGCTTGATCAATTCCTTCAACTGCACCAGAACCTAACCCAATAGTGATATTTTGATATGTTACACTAGTTCCGCCTTCTGCTACATCTGTAAATGTTCTTGCATTTACTATATCATATGAGTTACTTGAAAGACTGGGTGACGTTACTTCAACTCGAGGTTCTATTCTGTATTGTGTTGTTGAATCAAAAGCTGTAGCCAATGTTGTCCCTGGAGTAACATGATCCCATCCATCTTGGTCATCTGATTCTCTCTTAACACCAATTTCTTTTGAAATAACACTATACGAGTCAATGTAACCGTATTGTCCTGTTGCTGGGCCAGAAATAATAACTATTCTCATACCAGCAATTTCACTTAAAAATTGTGTTGGATCTGCGTTAGATATTTTAATTGTTGAACTAGCGTCTGCTGTTACTTGTGCAAAACCTTGTCTAACCAAATAGTTACTACCACCTTCTGATCCTGATCCAGTAGTATTAATAAGACGAACTTGGCTTATTGCTAAGTCTCTAAAGTCTTCGTATTGGGTGCTAAGGCTTGCACCTGCACCTACAACACTTGCTGTAGCGTTTGTATAATATTGACCACAGTGTGCATATTCAAATAGTTTTACTTCGTCAGTTGAGCCGCCAATAAATGCTGACGCTACTAATGCTTCATTATTTCTGTTCCATACAGAACATGTATCAGGAGTTTCTGCAGGATCGTTCCCGTCAGCAATCGCTCCCCAACTTCCGTATGAGTTATTACCATTAGTTGCACGTATAGTTCCGCCATCTTCTGCAAAATATCCAACTGAGCAATAATATGTAAACACTGATACAAGCTCAGCCCTTGCGCCGTTACTTACCCAGGCTCCAATACCGTCACTTAGTACTTGTGTAAAGTCATTACTAACCATTGACTTATTACCGCCATTGTGATAAGATCCGTCAACTTTTTTACCAACACATGCTCCGCCAATATTAGTTACACCCTGTATGTAAGGTGATCTTTGCATAATCCATGTACGTTCGTCTGCTGGACCCCAACCTGGATCTAAACTTGTACATGCACCACCTGTTGGACGTTGATACAAGTCAAATACGCCCGGAGGATTTAGTGTTCCAGTAAGTCCTTTAGTTGTTAAGTTTCTAAGCCCTGTTGTATCTCTAAGGAGAAATAAGTCATCTAAAAACGAACCATTAACAGCATTTGCATATCTTCTAGCTGCTTGTAAAGTTCCGTAGTTTCCTGAAAACTGAAGATCTCTTGCTACGCCTCTAATTAAAGAATTAACATCATCGTATAATCTTACTTTATCAAGATTGTCATATGAAAGATTTAAGTAAGCATAAATTTCTGCCTGTATCCATTCTAAGTTTACTCTTAACTGATTTGCTCCTTCGACCATTCCGTCTAATACTGATAATGTATTTGATCCTGAAAGTGTTGGATTATTATCTTCAGACGCAATGTAAAATTCTACATAATTTTTAAAGTCATCTAGTAATGCAATTATCCTATTCGAAGCTTCAAGATTAGATGGATCAATATTTCTTATTGGTGTTACAGTGTTGCCTGCTGTATTACTAACTGGATTGTTAGCTATTAAATCAAATATAAATGATGAAATATGTGTAATGTATTCTTTAACGTGTACATAGTCACCCGTATCAGTAGCTGCATCGTATGCATATTCTGGAATTGCTGGTGTTGCTGTAATAGTTGTTGATCTTAATTCATCACCCATAACTACACAACCAGCAGGCACAATAATTGGTCCTATTTCATCATAGTTTCCTGTTGCAACAGCAACTTTAGTTGGTGACAATGGAGGGAAATTATCTTCAATAAATTCACAAGCATATCTAACTGTTCTAAATGGTAATTCTGCACTTCGACCTCTTCCTGGAAATGAATCATTAATACCATATGGAGCAACATAAATTACATCTGAGTCAGCAGTAAAAGTTCTCCAAAATATTTCTTGTTCTTCTGTAATTGACAAAACATTCTCTTTTTCGCCAATTTGCACACGAGTATCTCCAAGTGTACTTCCGTCACCTGCGCCTGTTCGTGATAACCCAAATGTAAGCAAGTCACCTTTGTCGTGTAATCCACCTTCGTCACCTGCTTGGATTAAAATGTCCCAGTATGCATATATGTTTCCGTTGTCTCCTGGATAATTCTCTCCATCTGATGTATGCTCATAGTTACAAACATATGCTGTACCTAAATGATAAACTATGTCACCAACTGAATAATAATTTCCAGTTCCCCAAGGTGCTTTGAAGACTTTACCTGGAATAATTTTTTCCCAAACTTCTGTATCTAAGTAAGTTAACGAACTTTCGTCTCCGTCGTTAATATTAACATCTCTTAGAGCAACGTATACATTACCGCCACGTTGTGTAATATCTCCAGTTTTAAATTCTTTTGATAAACTCCACTCGCCTACAAATTGATATCCTTTAGATAATATCAACCAGTCATTAGTACTATCTTCTCCTGAAGAAAATCCTCTTACAATTCTTGACGGATCTGATTCAATGTTATTTGTAATTGCATAGTATGATGTTCCGCCGTATCTTACTACATCACCAATATTATACTGAGTGGTACTATTCCACTCTCCGTCAAATTGTGTACCAAATGCAAATATTGTAAACTTGTTATCTTCTAATTCGCTAATATTTGATGTATGAGATTCTATACATTTAAATAACGAGCCGCCATATTTTACAATATCATTAATTCTGTATTCTGTACTCGGTAGCCAAGCATTTCTATATTCTTGTCCTACATGATACTCTTGCCAATCATTTTGGTTATCTTCTAATTTACCTTGTGCCGAATGTGAAGTTAAACATTTCCAAAGATTGCCGCCATATTTTACAATATCGCCATGTCCGTATTCTGTGCCTGCTTCCCACTGTGCATCAAATTTAATGTGTTTAGTAAAGACAGCCCATTTTGCTATATCGGTTTGAAACTGTGATCCTGTATGTGCTACAGTACAGTCCCAAACGGTACCACCAAACAAAACAATATCACCTACGTTATATGATGTACCCGGTGCCCAGTCTCCAACAAATGATTTACTCGCTGTCATCACAACCCATTTTGGTTGTGGCTGTGGAGGATTACTCTCAGGTAAAATAGCGTTTAAGTCTGTTGCAAATAGTGCTGAACCTGTATGTGATATTATACAAACATAACTAAATCCGTTTACACGAACAACGTCATCACGTTTGTAGTCAGTACCAGTTACCCAGTCACCTCTCCAGTTATACTTAAATCTATCTAACTTAAACTCTGCCATTATTCATTCCCTTAATCAATTACGTTTTCATCTTGGCCTTCGCCGTATGCTACTGTTGATACTCCAGTTGGATAATCATATGCTTCTGATATACGTTGCACAAAAAATCCTGTATCTGGTTCTATATAATACAGTAATGATCTATTTTCCCATTTAAATTGTGGATATCTAACATTAGGATATACTATGTCATGGTTAGCATCAATGCCATCTAAGAAGTCAATACCTTCTTCAAAATCCGGATAATTTTCCGAAGCAATGCCCAAATCATTAACAATGACAACATTTTCGGCTCCGCCCCTAAGTTGATCAACTACTACAAAAAATAGTTCTCCATCATTATTTCTACGAAGACCGTAAAAATATCTTTTTATAAATCCATCTAGGACGTCTTGTGGTGTTGTTCCTATATAATATGCCATTATGTTATCTCCACGTAACTAACAATAACATCAACTGAATCATCTAAACTTGATCTAACTAAAAGTCTATTGCTAGGGGCTAACACTAATTTTTCACCAGTTGAAACAGCTCTTAAACTTGTCCCTGCTGGCAGGATACTATCTTTTAAATAATAACCACTTACACTAGTATCGTCTTCAACTAGCACATCAACGTAAACAAATTTGTCAGTTAGGTTTGTAAAACTTATTCCTAAAACAGTAACTCTGTTTCCGGGTAACGTTTCATATATAAGTACAGGTTGTGTACCACATTGTTTTATAACTGTATTCTTAAGTGTTGTTGCCATTCTCTTTTATCCAAATATTAATACTTTTTCTATTGCTATGTCTTCTGCATCCGCATAACTAATACCACCTGATGCACCTGCTACCGATATCCAATTACTTCCGTCATACATTTCAACTCTAAGATCTTCGGTATTAAATCTTATCATTCCTGTAACCCCTGTAGGCCTTTCTGTGTTATTACCTACCGGTATAACAACCCCATATGGGTCTGAAAAATCAACATATCCTTGATTTGTACTTGTAATAGTTGTTACACCATTTGGTGTAACGTTAGTTAATGTATTACCAGTAAACTTAAAGTTTTCAATGTTGATGCCGCCTGTGCCGTTGCCTGTTAGTTGTAGATCAGTATTATTAGTAATAGTACTTATCACATTTCCATCAAGTTGGATGTCATCTACGGTTATTAAATTAGCATCTAATTTTGTGCTATCAACACTTGCTATAGTACTCCCTGCTACAATAAATCTAATAGTGTCATCATTGTTGCCTGGTGATAGTTCTGCTGTTACTTTAGTATTACCATCAGCATCTTCAACACCATCAAGTCTTGTCCAACCGTTGTTAGTATAACCTTCATATCTTTCAAGTTCAGTATTATATCTAATCTGGCCTGTTACTCCAGTTGGACGTTGACTTGTGTCGCCCTTTGGTAGTTGAACAGCACCAGTTGCATCAATTATAACTAATTCAGTGTTTGGAGTTAAAGTTATGTTCGAAGTACTAGATATTGTTGCATCTATTACATTAATATCATCTAGTACAATGCTTCCTGTACCACTAGTACGCAATTCTAAATCACTATTTGATGTTGTAGTTGTAATAAAGTTATCGTCAATTAATATGTCACCAGTAGTAAAGTTATTTGCTTGTATAGTTCCTGTACTTACAACATCACCAACTGTTAATGATCCGCCCACTGTTAGATTATTTGTAATATCAACATCATTGTTTGGTACTATTACTTCACCAGTACCAGCTGCTTGAAGTTCTAAATTTGCGTTTGATGATGTAGTTGTAATAATATTATCATCAATTAATATTTCTTCAAATTGGAATGCTCCAGAAACATCTAAGTCACCAGTAACAGTTAAACTTCCATTAATATTAAAGTTTCCAGTTTGTGACAAGTTACCAATATGTGTAACTGTGCCTGTAATACTAGTGTCGCCCTGTAAGTCTGTTGTGCCGCCAACTGTAGTGTCACCAGTAATTTCAACATTATTGCTTGGTACTATTACTTCACCTGTGCCGTTTGCACGTAATTCTAAATCACTATTTGATGTAGTAGTTGTGATAAAGTTATCATCGATTAATATATCTCCGGTACTAAATCTATTTGCTGTAATTGTACCAGCACTATTAATATCTCCAGTTGTGATTGTTCCAGTAACTATTAAGTCATTATTAATTCTTAAATCAGCATCTGGTATTAATACTTCTCCAGTACCATTTGCACGTAGCTCTAGATCTGCGTTACTAGTTGTAGTTGTGATAAAGTTATCATCAATTAGTATTTCTTCAAATTGTGCAGAACCTGTAACATCTAAATCTTGAGTTACTGTGAGATTGCCGTCAATATTTGAATTACCAGTTTGCGTATAATTACCTGCATGTGTAATTGTGCCTGTAATATTTGTATCTTGTAAAGTAGCACCAACGCCAACAGTTAAATTTTCTTCGATCTCTACATCATTATTTGGAACTATTACTTTACCAGTATTATTTGCTTGTAATATAAGATCTGTATCTAATGTATTTGTAAAGATTCTATTTGTATCAAAACTTATATCATTAACATCTAATTGTCCAGTAATATCGTAATTACCAGTAATAGTTGAATTGCCTACGTGAGTTATTACACCTGTAATATTTGTATCGTCGAGTGTAGTTAATTGGTCAACATCAAGTGTTCCAGTAACTTGAAGATCATTATTTGGTATTAATACTTCACCTGATCCATTTGCACGTAGTTCTAAATCTGCATTACTGTCTGTAGTTTCAATTATATTTCCTGTAATTCTAACGTTTCCGTTATCAAAATTACCTGTTAAATTTATGTCACCTACTTGTGTTACTGACCCAGTGTGTGTTATAGTTCCTGTAATTGTTGTTGCTTGTAGATCTGTTGAACCATTTACTGTTAGTGCTTGACCAAATACTACATCATTTCCTTGTACAGTAACTTCTCCAGTTCCACTTGCACGTAATTCTAAATCACTATTTGACGTAGTAGTTGTGATAAAGTTATCATCAATCTGTATTTCTCCGTTTGAGAAAGTGCCGCCAATATTAAAGTTTCCAGTATGATTTCTATCACCAACGTGTGTAAGTGTTCCTGTAACACTTGTATCTTGTAGTGTAGTAGTTCCGTTAACTGTTAAATTATTAGTAATTACTACATCACTAGTTGGAACTACTATTTCTCCAGTGCCGTTTGCAGTTAATTGTAAATCTGTATCATTAGAAGCTGCTTGAATAGTGTTACCATTAATTTCAATATCGTCAACTTCAAGAATTCCTGTAATTGTTAAATTACCAGTTTGTGTGTGATCGCCAGTATGTGTAACTGTGCCGTTTATTGTTGTTGCTTGTAGATCTGTTGAACCATTTACAGTTAAATCTTGTGATAAAATAACATCGTCATTTGGTATTAATACATCGCCACTTCCGCTTGCACGTAATTCTAAATCTGTATTTGTAGTAGTTGTTTCGACTACATTACCAATAATTCTTATCTCTTGGTTAGACCAAGTTCCAGTAATATCGTAATTGCCTGTATGAGAAACATCACCAGTATGTGTTAGTGTTCCGTTTACAGTCAAGTCTGCTGTAGTTGTTAATCCAGTGACATCAAGTGTGCCTGTAATATCAACATCATTGGAGGCAATTTTAATTACTCCAGATCCATCAGCACTTAATTCTAAATCATTACTACTTACGGTTTGAATAACAAAGTTATTAATATTTAATTGACCAGTAGTAAATGCGTCTGAAGTAACCGTTCCTGTAGTGGTTAAATTATTAGCATCAATATCGTTATCAACAGTTAAGTCATTTGAAATTGTAACATTAGCACTTGGTACTATTACTTCACCTGTGCCGGTTGCACGTAGTTCTAAGTTTGCGTTACTAGTTGTAGTTGTGATAAAGTTATCGTCAATTAGTATTTCTTCAAACTGTGCGTACTGTGTTACGTCTAGTTTTCCTGTTACAGTTAAGTTACCATCAACACTTGAATCACCAGTATGTGTTAAATTACCAACATGGGTAAGTGTACCGGTAATATTTGTATCTTGTAGTGTAGTAGTTCCGTCAACAGTTAAGTTATTATTAATTTGTACGTTATTGTCTGGTACTAATATTTCGCCTGTACCACTTGCTCGTAATTCTAAATCTGCATTACTAGTTGTAGTTGTAATGAAGTTTGTTTCAATTGTAATATCGTCGATAACAGCTCTGTTAACATTTATGTTGTTCCAACGTTTTGAGTCTGTACCTAAATTATATGTGCTAGTTGCACTAGGAACAATATCACTATCAATACCTGCAACAATTTGAATAGTATCATTTGCATCGTCACCAATAGTAATATTTCCGCCAATAGTAACATTACCAGTTACATCTAAGTTACCAGTAATATTAACATTGTCATTTAAATTAATTTGATTGTTACTTGCTGTTAAGTTAACTGCGCCAGTTAGCGATTCTATAGTGTTGCCACTAATTCTAAAGTTTCCTGTTTCAATTTTACTTCCATCAACAAAAGTTGTGCCGCCACCGTCTATAAATGAAACACCATTAGTTGTATTAATAGTAAAGTCGGAAACTGTAAAGTCTACTGTACCTGTTTGCTGATCAACAAAGAATAAATCACCAACTCTAAAGTCGCCTTCATGGTCAACTGAGTTGTATCTAATTTTGGCATCATTAAGTTCTGTAACTTCATTCTCTTGTATAACTGTTCCTGGGTCATTAGTAACTTCTTTACCATTACCAATGTATGCTAGATTATGTCCAATAGCATAAACAATAACACCAGGGCCATCACCGTATAATCCATAGTTACCATAAACACTAGCACTACCAATCATGCGTATTTCTGCACCAAAGTCTTTTAGATCATAATTTTCAATACTTGTTGCTGTTGCGCCTGCGCCGTTTGATATACTTGCAGGTGTTGTGTCAAATCCTTGTAGTCCTGTAAACTTGCCATCAACTACAATAGTATCTCCTTCGATACTTTCAATAGTTGCATTTGCTACACTTGAATTATCTGTTGAAGTAAATGTAACTGTATTACCTACAGCAAACGTTCCGCTTATGCCTCCTAAACGTACTCGTGTTTTACCATCATTGTACAATCCTTGATTACTATCAAATGCATATACTGAACGATTAGCAAAATATGTAAAGGAGTTTAACCACTCCATTCTAGTACCATTAGTTGCTAATATAGCATCAACACCTGGTGTAATAAATGTTGCTGCATGGAATAAAATACTTGCTTCTTTAGAACTTGCATTAACTACACTTCCATCAAAGTAACCACCACGACCAGCATCGCCTTCATTAAATCCTCTTGGATCTTCTGTTGTAGTTACTGAGCCTTTAGTTATTACTGTTATGTTTTTAATGTAAGGACTTCTTGAAGTAACATTCATATTTGGTGCAAATCTAAATGCGTGTCCAGTATTGTTTCCGGAATCGTAATAGAAATTACCAATTGTTAAATCTTGTATTGTAGTTTCGCCGTTTAGTAAAAAACAGTCCTGCGAGTTATTTGAACTTGGTGGATGTAAAAATACTGAACGTAAATTTTCACCTTTAATAGTTACGCCTGCAGGAACTTCTATAGGAAACGTTTCTTCATATGTTCCTGGATATATGTGAATAGTATCACCAGCTGCTGCAACAGTTACTGCATGATCAAGTGTTAAAAACGGATCTTGTTGATGTGTACCAGTTGCTGTATTACTACCATTAGTTGAAACATAAAATGTATTTCCGGGTCTAGTACTTAAATCAACACCTTGGATTATTAAGTCACCGGTATCAACTGTTTCTGCAATAAGAGTTTTTACTTTAACATCGCGCCAGCGTTTAGTGTCAGATCCTAAATCATAAATTTCATTTTGGTCTGGAATAATGTTACTGTTTACGTCTGCATTAAAATTAATACTATCTGTGTCTGCATTACCTAAAACAATGTTGCCGTCTGCTGTAATATTTCCAGTTGCATGAATATTGCCAGTAACATTAGTATCAGCAAATATCTCAACTTTTCCTGTTCCGTTAGGACGAAGTTCTAAGTTTGCATTTGAATTAAGTGTGCTAATTGTATTGTTGTCAATACCTACTCCGTTTACTTCTAAACGTGTTTGGTAAACAACAGTGTCTGTGCCGACTGTGACTAGATTTAAGTCGCCATCTGTTTCAATAGTGCGTCCACTAATAGATATATCACCTATTGTGGCTAGTGTGTCGACTTGTAAATTGGTTGTTTTTGTGGTTCCGTTAACAGTGAAATCGTGGGTTGGTGACGCGGTTCTAATACCGATACGCTGATTATTAACATCTAGATATAATAAGTCTGTCTCAAAGGCCAAATCCACACCATTACGTATGAGATTGGACTTCAAAAGCGGACCCGATATGCGACCTACAGCCATCTTTTCTCCTTTAACGGGGATCCTGTCCCTCTAGCCTAATTTTCATCTCGAAAGATCTTTGCTGGCTAACCACAGTTTGTTGTCTGCAATACAATTGGTCGCTGCACTGCATTAATAGTATTTATCGATTAAGTTAAAAAGGTAGGAGTTAGCCGTATATAAGAGTCTGAATTAGTGCTTCGTCTTCCATTTCTTGAGCAGTAATTGCATCAAACTCACCTGCGGAATTTTGCCACTTAGTTCCGATCCAAGTTTCTAATTCATTAGTTGTGCTGTTATGGCGTGTCTGTCCTAAAACTGGGCTTACTGGTCGTTGTGCTGTTGTTCCTGATGGAAATTTAACAGCATGGTTGCCTGGGAATACTACAGTATGTGTTCCGGTGCCGCCTATGGTATCAATATCCATAAGTCCGTAATCAACTGCTACATTTTCTAGTAATACCTTGCCTGTGCCAGTTGCAACTAAATCAAGATCTGCATTGGTGTTGTTTGTAGATATTGTCGTATCTTGAATACTAATATCGTCAACTTGTAAACCATGTATATCTATTCCTGTTGAACTAACTGTACCAACTGTAGTATTATTTACAATGAAAGATATAGTGTTGTTTGTTGGATGTACTGCTAATTTAGTGTTTCTGTCGTCTGACGATACTGAACCAAATGTTAATACTGATTGAGCAAATCCTTCATACGCATTATCTGTTGAGTTATAACGTAATGTTCCAATTTCGCCTAAGTTAGAACCGCCTGATGCAGCTCCAGCGGCATTATATACTGGGTCACTGCCTGTAAATACAGTTGATGCTGTTCCACCGTCAACTATTAATCCAGTAACACTTGCTGTTCCACCGTCAATTGATCCTGTTCCTGCAAGTATTATCTCACTAGCTGTTCCTATTGGAATTTGTAATGATCCAGTACTATTAATAATTAGATCACTACTTGGTTGGAATACAATATCACTACTTTCCGTTTGTATGATATTAGTATTAAATCCTAAATCTTGTAAGTAGATAGAACCAGTACCGTTTGCACGTAGTTCAAGATCGCTGCTCGAATTAGTAGTTGTAATAACATTATCAAATATGTCTATATCTGTACTACTAACCATATTCTCTAATGCAAACGTATTGTTAATTATTATGTTATCTGAGTTGAGTGTTCCTACTGATAAATTGTTTGTTATACTAGCACTGTTATTTGGTATTAAAATCATACCGGAACCAGCTGCTCGGAGTTCTAAGTTTGCATTTGATGACGTAGTTGTAATAATATTATCATCAATTACAATTTCTTCAAACGCAACTTTAGCATTAATTTCTAAATTTGATCCTAATATTACATTACCATTTATAACAGCATCACCAGTTTGATTAGTATTACCTGTACGTGTTAGTACTCCTGTAATATTAGTATCTGCTAAAGTTGTTTGACCATTAACAGTTAAATTATTATTTGTAATAATTAAATCAGTTTGAATATTAACTGAACCGTTTGGTTCTGCTCTTAACTCTAAATTACTGTTTGATATTGTAGTTTCGATATAGTTGTCATTAATTTGTATGTTGTTACTGTTTACAACAATATCATCTAAATTAATATCTTGTGTAACATTTATATCTCCAGTTGTAATACTTGCAACACTTACGTCATTACTAACTGTCATTTGATTTTGAGAAATAACATCACCAGTACCATTTGCACGTAGTTCTAAATCACTATTTGTTGTGGTGGTTGTTATAATATTCCCGTCAACAAGTATTTCTTCAAACTGTGCTTGTGAACTTACATCTATGTCTTGTGTTACTGTGACATTACCTGTTACTTGTCTATTACCAGTTTGTGTAGTATTTCCAACATGGGTTAGTGTGCCATTAATATTTACATATGAAAATGCAGGGAACAATCCTATTGTTGTTGTTCCGTTAACTGTTAAATCTTGATCAAAGTCAACATCATTAGGACCAAATTTAACTAGCCCAGAACCATTTGCTAACAGTTCTAAGTCTGCTGACGAAGTTGTTGTTTCAATAGTCGATCCGCTTATTCTAAAATCATCAACATCTACATTACCAGTAATATTACTATTACCTGTTTGATTCCATGTTCCGTTAAGAGTAAGCAATCCGTCAATATTAGTATTTGCTAATGTGCTAGTTCCGTTAATAGTTAAATTATTTGGTATTTGTAAATTATCATTAACTGTAATTGGATCTGAAGCAGAACGTAATTCTAAATTACTATTTAATGTTGTAGTTGTGATAAAATTGTCTTCAATTTTTATATCGTTAAGATTAAACTCTCCAGAAATAGAATAATCACCTACTTGTGTTCTTGTTCCGGTATGTGTTAATAATCCTGTTATTGAAGTTGGATATAATGTTGTTAAACCACTTACTGTTAAATCTTGACCAAGTGTTACATCGTTACCTTGTATAGTAACATTGCCGGCGCCGCTTGCACGTAGTTCTAAATCACTGTTTGATGTAACAGTTGTAATGAAGTTGTCTTCAATTTTTAATTCGTCACTAATAAGTTCGCCACTGAGATAGAAATTACCTTGTTGATTAATATCGCCAACATGGGTCATTTCACCGTTTATAATATATGATCCATTAAGTGTTGTTGTACCATTTACTGTTAAATCTTGTCTAAATTCAACATCGTTAAATGGCATTGTTACTTCACCTGTGCCATTTGCACGTAGATCTAAATCAGTATCTGTTGCTGTAACTGATACTATATTAGAATCTAATAATATTGTATTGTTAAGTGCTACTTGTCCTGAAATGGCAGTGGTTCCAGTTTGATTATAAGGACTGTTTACAGTTAGTAAGCCTGTTAATGTAACATCATCAATGTCGGTGTCTGTGCTAACTGTTAAGTCGTTTGTAATTACTACATCATTACCTGTTACTGTAATGTTGCCCGAGTAATCTACAACAGGTATAAACTGTACTGACTTGTCTGTTGTAGGAAGAAAGTTACTACCATTAGTGCCGTACCACCCAGTAGGGTTTTCACCACCGTTGAATTGTGTTCCTCCTGTTCCCCAGCCAATTAACAACGTAAAGTCGTTTGGACTAAATGATCCAGAGTTAGTATTCTCAATCCAAAAATCCTGAACAGTAAGACCTGATGTGCTAGGTGCATAACCTCTATATGTTCTTGGAACACTTATAATAGCATTATTTGCGCCTTTATATCTTATATAATATTCTTGTCCTACTACTAGATTAGCAACTGGGCTTTCGTAGATTCCGTTAGTATTAACTCCGTCATAACCAAATCGGGCCGACGAATGTCTAATACTATTATTATTAACAGCCTGTCCCCATCTTTCAGCACCTGCTACTATTATTTCTGCTGGATGTGTTCTTAATTCAAGATCTGCATTTGAATTAGTAGTTGTAATAAAGTTGTCTTCAATACGTATTTCAGGAGTAAGTAGTTCTCCAGATAATGTATAATTTCCTGTCTGAGTTCTATCGCCAGTGTGCGTAATAGTTCCGTTAACAGTTGTAGTGTTTACATCTAGTAATGTATCAACAGTTAATGCTTGACCCATTTCAACATCGTCGAGTAGTCTTACTTTATAGTTTGAGTTGCCGCCAGCAGCACGGAATTCTAAATCTCTATTTCCGTTATTAGTTTTAATTTCATTACCAACTATAGTAATGTCATTAATAATGGCGGTATTAAATTCAGTAGTAGTAGTTACATCAACATTACCGGTATTATTAATATCATTAGTTACAGTTAAGTTATTAGTTATAGTAACATTGTTATTTGGTATTAGTACTTCGCCTGTGCCATTTGCACGTAACTCTAAATCAGTATTTGATGTAGTAGTTGTAATGAAGTTATCATCAATTAGTATTTCTTCAAATTGTGCAGATCCACTTACATCAATATACCCTGTTACTGTTGAGTTAGTAACCGAAGCATCGCCTGTTTGTACATAATTTCCTGTATGTGTTAATGTGCCTGTAATCCCCGTGTTAGACAGCGTTGTAAGCCCGCTAACAGCAAGATCGTTGTTTACTTGTACATTATTACCACTAACTAAAACGTTGCCTGTGCCGCTTGCTCGTAGCTCTAAGGGGGTGTTTGAATCAACTGTAGTAATAAAATTATCTTGTATTGTAATATTTTGGATATCAGCTTTTGATGAAAATACTGTATTCCAAAGTTTGTTTGATTTACCTAAATCAAAGTTTCCAGTTGTATGTGGCTCAAAGTCTTGATCAAAATCTACATTAAAGTTTAATGTGTCTGCACCTTCATTACCTAATACATTTAATGTTCCGCCGAAACTTAAATTTCCGGTAACATCTAAATTGTTGTCAACTGAAGTGTTATTAGTTAAGTTAATTGAACCGGAACTAGCAGAAACATTAATTGGTCCTTGGAAGGACGTAATATCATTTCCTAAAAATCTTAAATTACCTGTACTAACTGATGTTCCTGCAATTATAGTAGAATCACCATTAGTTGTAATAGTCAATCCTCTTAATGCGTTTGCTGTTAAACTATCTAGGTCAACTGTAGTATTACCATTTTCAAAATCAACAAAGAAAGAATCTCCAACCCTAAAGTTACCTAAGTGGTCAGTTGAACTATAATATATTTTACCTGAATTTGATTCGTTTACTTCTTGACTTTGAAGTGCAAGTCCTGTATCATTAGTTACGTCTTTGCCTGCTCCAATGTATCCAAAGTTGTGTTGTATTAGATACATTAAAGAATCAGCACCGTCTGCTACAGCACCATAATTACCATATACGTTTGCACTACCAATTGAGCGTAGCTCACCGCCATATTTGAGTGTGCTTCCGTCTGTACTTAGATGTCCTGTTACACCGTTAACGGCATATAACCCTCTGTTGGCAAAATATGTAAATGAATTCAGCCATTCAACTCTTACCCCGTTGGTTATTGTAAGTGCATCAACACCTGGCGTAATAAAAGTACAACTGTGGAACAACATACTTGCTTCTTCACTTGTGTTTAATACGCTTGCTCCATCTACTAGAACGCCTTTACCTGCATCGCCTTGATTAAATCCTCTAGGGTCGCTTGCACTTGTAACACTGCCTTTTGTAATTACTGTGACATCTTGTATATACGGACTTCTTGAAGTGATCGTTGCATTATTAGCAAATCTAAATGCATGTCCTTCATTATTAATACTGTCGTAATAAAAGTCTTTAATTGTAAGATGTAGTATTGAAGTTTCACCGTTAAGTAAGAAACAGTCATTATTGTTAGTTGCAACAGTTGGTTTAATAATTGTATTTCTAAAGTCGTTACCTTTAATAGTAACACCTTCTGGAACTTCTATTGGAAATGCTTCTTCGTATTCTCCTGCAAAAACAATAATAGTATCGCCTGACGATGCTTGAGAACAAGCATACTTAAGAGTTAGAAATGCTTCGTATGTATGTAAACCTGAATTTGAATCGTCACCATTTTTAGTAACATAGTAACTATTGCCTACATCTAAGAACGGATTAACACCTGCAATCAATGCTCCTTGTACACCAACTTCTTGACCATTAACAAATTTAGTGTATAAGTTATTCCATGTTTTGTTTGTTTCGCCTAGGTCAAATGTATCGTTTTGATCTGGTATAATATTACTAATTACATCTGCATTAAAAGTAATATTATCTGTATCATCACTACCTAGTATAATATTACCATCGGCTGTAATGTCACCAGTTGCATGTAAATTAGCATTTACTTGTAAGTCATTTGTTTCAACTGTGCCGACACCATTTGTACGTAATTCTAAATTTTGATTAGCATCTTTAGTAGCAATGTAGTAGTTTGATATTTGTATATCTTCAGTTTCTAATGTACCAGGAACAACAACACTTCTAGTAGGATTAAAATTTAAATCTCCAAACATGATTCCTATGTTTCCAGTAGGTTGCATGTATACATCATCAAATTGAGCAAGTGTGTCAACTATTAAGTTAGTTGTTCTAATTGTGCCATCGACATGAAAGTCGCTGGAAGGCGAGTTGGTTCTAACACCAATCCTATCGTTGTTTACATCAATATAAAGTAAGTCTGTTTCAAAAGCAATATCCACACCTTCACGTAAAAGGTTTTCTTTTAATATTGGTCCTGAAATTCTACCGAGTTGTGCCATACTGCAATTAGTTCCTTATATACAGTATTTAGCGGAAAACTTATTTGTCGAAGTTATGGATAACAGTAACAGGTTTGCCTACTGGAGGAGCTTCGTTAAAGTAGATATAATATCCTGTTGGTTTTCCTGCTGGATTTTGAACGATATCGTAGTTGCCGCCAACTCCGTGTTCATTTGCTGGAAGTTGAAAAACGTTTTCAACAAAAACTAAAATATTTTGTGGTGCTACTGGAACAGGATAGTCTGTATCGCCGCTGTCTAATACTCCAAAAAATTGTTCTGATGCATCACCAAGGCCAAGCGTTTGTACTTTAATGCCTGCACGTACTGGCTCTGAAAATCTTGCAGATCTCCATGCACCGGCTTCATAAAGTTCAAATTTATTTTCATCTGTATTGTAACGTAGATGTCCGTTATTTGGATAGGTAGGACGCTCTGCTGTAGACCCTTTTGGTACTAATACAGCATTCGCACTATCAAGGCGAACTTCGTCGTCGACTGTGTAGTTAACACCTTTGCCTACAAGTCCTCTTGTGTTTGTACTTTGCCTACGAATGTATCTCATTATACTTCCAAATAACTAATTGTTGCACTAATAACTTCTGGTGATGTAGTAAGTGCATATACTAAGTCGTTTTCTTCTAAAATTATTTTTTCTGTGTCAAACGTAAAAGTTTCACCACCTGGTATTGGAATAGCGTTAAGAACTAAGTTTTTATCCCCTGCTGGCTCGCCACCTTTTACAAAGTGCAAACTTAAATATGTTAAATCACTATTTGGTGTGTCAGGATCTGCTATTCCTGTATTACAAAATAGTATAGTTGTAATAGCCCATTTTTTACCTACCGGAACACGGAAGTCTGCAGCACCGCCTGGGTTACTATCTGGTAAAAGGCTAGTACGACCGTTACCGTCATCGTTGCTACCAATTTGTACATTATGTATTGCCATTTCTTATCCTCTAAAATATCATCGAATATAATATAGCTCTATTACGACTAATTACTTCGTCTGCCTTGTTATTACTATTTACAAAATGTAAGCCTGTGCCACCAACTGATTCGGTGTCAGCATACACTTTGATTCCTGACGTTGGATAATCAGGTTTTGTTGTATCAGCATCAACGCCTAAGTTAGCATCATTATCAAATGGTCCTGGCGTTAAATGTAATATATCATCTATTCTTACACTGTTAGTTCCTGGTGCTTTTATTACTAAATCACTTGCTGATGTTGTTGATATAGTAGTGTCGTCAATTTCAATATGTTGTAACTGAACTTTGCCACCAAAGAATCTACTTACTACGTTACCGTCAAGTTCAAATTCAATTTGACTTTCTGAACGGTATCCTGGATCGGAAGGATCTAATGCGCCTGCTACTTCAAAGTCAAAAACTTCAACTGACGAAGTAGTAGTTGTTCCTTCTTGAATTTTATCTTGGAATCTACCTTGGAAAAATGATTGTGTATAGTCTGCAACTGCTTGTGCGTTAACAAGTCCATCTGGTTTAGTAATTGCTGAGTTAACATCAATATCATTGCTACCTGGTGTTACGTAAGGATATATGTTTTCTTGATAGTCAACACAACCTTCAACTGTAACAATAGCACCACTGCCTTGATTTATAAGATATAAACTAGCACCTTTAGTATCAATACTGTTTGTCTGAAGTCCTAATAACGTTGAACCCGATGTCGATGGAACTACTTTTCTAGCTGCCCATGCACCGTATCCAAGTAAGTTACCTGGACCGTTTTCAACGTCCTCATCAAATACAAAGTAAACTTCATCAGCTGATCCTCTGTAAACTTCAAGTCCTGCTACTCTACCAGGAACAGCTGCAATAGCTGCTGAAGTTTGATTAAGTGTAATAATTCTATCTTCAACTTTTAATTCAGTTGTTTCAATTGTCGTAGTCTCTCCTTCAACAACTAAATCACCTGTAATTCTAACAGTACCGCCGCTGGCATTTGGACCTACGTCAAGTTTTATCTCTCCGCCGTCTGTAACAGCTAGTACATAATTACCGTCTATTTTAGAATATCTTGCCATTTAATGTTTTCCTGTTCTATAAAACTAGGGGAGATATTACACTCCCCTAATTAAATTAGATTTCTGTCAGTACCATAATAGTTTCTGTAGAATCGTTCTGTATAGCCCAAGTGTAACGGACGTTGTTGAAATCTCTACAAGTTCTATTGTAAAGTTTTGCAATTCTTACTTGTCCACCGCCACCGCCGGATAATGTTCCTTGAATTGACATTTGGTTAGCACCTAGTGCTCCAGATGCTGCATCAACTAGTGTACATATACCTACGTTGCCGCCGCCTGCTTTCGCATCGTCAACTTTGAATTTATTTACAGATCTTTGTGAAAGTATGTAACCTTCTTCTGATTCTGCGTTACCTGCAACTTGACAATTTACTGTAAAGTTTGTTCCATCACCTGGTGTACCGAAGTTCTTTTTATTTACTGGACGTCCCATTTTTTTCTCCTTAATAGTTTACGTTCTATGTAATACGCAGTGGGTCAATTCTGCATAAGTCTGCGTTGTGCAGCACGATTTACGACAATAGTATTTATCAAAAGAAGTTAGTTCGCAAAGAGTTCTTATCTTGTATGCTATTCAAAAATTTACTAAGATAGTCAAAATGTATACCTAATGTTTTAAATAATTCATTATGTAAACTTTCTGATACATGTATGTAACTTGACTTGCCTACATCGCTTACGTACTTAGAGTTTAATTTATAGTCAGGGAATATTCCTGCAACGAATAAGCAAGTGTCGCCTAATGTTTTTGCATCTCTATAATTGTTAATAGTTAGATAAGACTCTGCAAGAGTTCTAGGAAAAAAGTCTGGTCTGTCAACATAGGAAGCTAATAGAGCAACAATATAATGTTCTATGTCAACAGGAAGTTGTACTCCAGTGGTTTGTGAAGTGTCTTGTACGATATCATACATTATAGGAATGTATTCGTCCTTCATACAAGTATTTATGAAAAAGAAAAAGCTCTACCAGTTTCTTAGCAGAGCTTTTTAATGACTATGCAATTTATTTTAAATAATCCGGAACAAAAAAGTTTTTATGTTCTTTTCTTGCATCACTAATAAGTCCAAGACGCTTTTGCATATTGTAATTTAATACTCTTGGGTGCTTATCATGTTTAAGGGTTTGTTTTAAGGCATGCTTAAATGCCATTGCTTGTAGTTTAGTCATATCGACATCTCCTATTTCTAAAAGATGCGTTCCTTCGACATTATTGTCTACTTCCGTCCTTATGGATGAACGTATAATTATTTATCATTGAAAACCCGCCGAAGCGGGTTATTCGCAGTCTTGCGTTTCTAGCAATCTATGCATGTACTTTACTTGTTCATTACATACATTGTTACTTCGAAACCAAAACGCATTTCTGTATATGAAGGTTTTGTCCACATATGCTTTCTCCTAGTTAGTTAATAAAAACTACACTATTATTTAAACACATTATTGAGCAAAAGTCATACGTAAAATCATTAAAAGGTCATAAAAAAAGGGCGACCTAAGCCGCCCTTTAATGCTTTTACGCTTAGTAAAACTTAACTGAAGCTTACGTTAGCTACGCTTACACGTGCCAAGTAGTCAGCTGCGTTACCAAGAGATGATGCTGTGTTGTTTAACTCAACATATCCGTAACGTGTCATGAAGCTCACAACAGGTTCGAATGTGTCTGGGTCTAATACAACTCCACTGCTCATTAACGGAATGTATGGGCAGTAGAATGCAGCTGCGTCTGATTCACTTGAACCTTTATAACCAACTAATACATCAGTTGCGTCTGAAGCGTATGTGTTAACATATACTTTCATTGCATTGTTTAATGTACCAACTAGCTTAGTATTAGTAGGTGCTTCAAAAGAACCTTCAGTTGTTCTTGCGAACGCTGAAGTAGTAGCACTTTGTAATACTGTTAAGGTATGTGGTGAAACAACAGCAAAGTTACCAGCGCCACGACGTGTACGCTGAGCAATTTTGTTAGCTGCTCTGTTAATCATCACTGCTAAAGCTGCATGTTCATCACCAACAAATGTAGCTGTTCCGCTAACACCTGATTGATCATATTGAACATCTGACTCTGCAGTTCCTGCTAGGCTGTAAAGGCTAGCAATTACTTCTTGGTCAATCTCAGCAGTAATTTCTTGTGCTAATGCAGCCATAATTTCTGCTTCAACATCAATACCGTGCTGTGATTGTGCATCCTGAGCTGCTTCAAAAGTCCAGCGAGCTGATAGCTTTCTGGATTTCGCTTCTACAGTTTGCTTCAAGATTTGAATGCTAAGTCTGTTACCAGCTGAGCCTTCTAACGCTGATGTAGCAGCTGCTTTATCATCTAAAGCACCTGAATACGCTTCAGCAATCTTGAATGGGCTTAAAGCCTCATCACCAGCTGCTGTGTCTGTTCCGTTTGTTGAGTTTACTGCATCTGCATAACGTACTCTCAATGTGTGGATTTGACCAACTGGTCCAGTCATAGGTTGAACACCAACTAACTCGTTAGCAATAACGGTTGGCATTACACGTCTGATCACTGGAAGGATCACACGATTTAAGGTTGCGACGTTACCGGCGGAACTTGCACCAGCTGTTGCACTCTCTGACAAATACTTACGAGTATTCTCAAGTGTAGCAGCCATCACGCTTTTCTTGTTGCCGTTTAAGCCTTCAAGAAGTGCGCCTTTGGTTTCCTGCCAGCGACTTTCTAGTAGTTCTGACATAATTATCTCCTTAATTTAATCCAGCTAGACGACGAATGTCAACGACATTATTGTCCTCTGCTTGTCTACTGTTTGTTGTCATTTCTTCTCTGTTGCCTGTTATCTCTTTGCCTTCTGTAAGCGCCTTCTTTTTAGCTGGAGTATTACCGTCAATAACAGTAGGTAAGTACTTATCAAACGCCGAACGTAGTTTAGGTGTTTGAACTGATTCCAGTAAGTCTGACATAATTTCCTTTTGATCTTTCGATAAAGGTCCTGTCAATTCATTTAGAACGGTTGCTCTTTCTGCTGATTCAATTAGTTTTTGTTTTTCAACATTAACCGATTCAGCTAATTGTTTTGCCTTTGTCGCAAATGCTTTTGCTTCTGCAAGTTGTAGATCTTTAGCATCTAAAACTTTCATTAGTTTAGCAGTCTCCGACTTTTCATTTAGATAGCTATTTGAGTATTCGCTAGCGAATGCTTCAAACAACTTACGACCGAAGTCGTTTCTACGTGCTTCTTCAATATCTTCTTTAAGTTGTCCAATCTCACTGTTAAGTGTTGATTCAACAATTTCAGATACTTTAGTTGCACTTCTTTCGATAAAGTCTTTTCTGACTTTGGCGAAGTGTGATTTAGCTTCACGTACTAATCGTACTTTTGTTTCGGCTAAGTCTTTTTTATCTTCTGCAAATTCTGCAATTTCTTTTGCAAGTTGCTCGACGACAAATTCTTCCAATTTGCTAAAGTTTTCAGCCATAGCTTTTTGGTCTTCGTGTAATTCAGAAACTTCTTTACCTAGTTGTTCAATAACAAACTCTTTTAGTAGGCCTGCGTTTTCACGCATTGCTACTGCATATTTTGCTTTTGCTTCTGCTAGTTGTTTGCGGTCTTCTGCAAACTCGGAAATTTCCTCTGCAAGTTTTTCACTTACTAACGAATCGATAGCTTCAACCATAGTTGATTTATCGTGTTCGTATTTCTGTGCAAACTCTTCACGTAGTTCTGCTGTTACCTCTTGGCGATTTTCTGTCACCTTCTGGTCCCATGCTTCTTGAATTTGTTGACGCACATCTTCTGAAACTACATCGTTTTCAAAAAGTGTTTTTAATGCATCCAACATAATTATCTCCTTTTATTGGAGTCGACTGATTATATTAATCAGCGATTCTTTTAAGTATTTCTGTGCCTTTGGGTCTTGTTTTGTTGCCTGTGCTAGTTCATATGCCGCCATTCCTCCACGTGCATTCATTAAATGCTCGTAGATTGGTGTTGGATATGCTCCTGGGGCGCTAGGCTGAGCCACAACGTCCACAGTAATTATTTCGAAGTCCGATACTTCACCGGACCCGTCTTCTGATACATTACCCGAACCCCTAGATGAAACACCTAATTTAACTCCGCTTTCAAGCATTGTTTTAACTAGTTGTCCCATTGGGGTTGGTAATATTTTCAATTTTCCATAACCATTATTCCCGTCCATCCAACATGATTCAATCATATGTGATACACGATCTAAGTTAATATTAAGTCCTTCTGGATGATCAACTTCTCCAAGAACACTATATCCTCCTTGTATTTGATCATTAAGAGTTTTGACAGCCCTGCCAATTTCGTTTACAGGATATACACGTTGGTTAGCATTACGCACACCGCCTTGTATACATATACCTTTAAGGTATAGGTCTTTTCCCTCGTTAGCAGACTCAATAACCAAATTAGCTTGGTCGAATGTCAATGTCTCTCGTAGGTTTCTCATTCAGATATTCCTAATTTACTTGCCAACAACAGATTTTTTGTTGTCTGCAGCTTCGCCTGCGCTCTTTTTCTCAGCGCCATGGCCTTTTGAATCACCTTTTAAAGATTTAGAAGCTTTTCCGCCTGGCTTATTTACGTTGCCTGCGTCTTCTTCTTTTGCTGCTTCTGCTGTGCGTCCACTTTCTTCACCGCCTTGTGCAATGTTTCCAGCTTCTCCGCCCATGTCGTTAGCACTTGCTACTGGTGATTTTGCTTTATTGTCCTCACCTTGCTTGTGTGTAACTTTTTCAACATACTCACGCATTGTTTCAGCTTCAGATTTTTCTTCGTCTGCTTCATCAACTTCTTCGTCAGTAGCTTCGTCAACTTCTTCATCAGTTGCTTCAAAGTTCAATGACTCTTCTTCCGAATCGTCATCTTCTTCACCGTCGTCTTCGTCTTCGTCGTCGTCGGATTCTTCTTCATCACCAGCGCCTTCGTCGCCAGCAATCATTTTTTCAAATTCTGATTTAAGATCGTCTAATGCGTCTTCTAAATCAACAACACGGTCTTCAATCTCTTCGTCGTCGCTTTCACCTTCTTCGTCGCCGTCCATTGCATCTTCGATGTCACCCATCATGTCGTCTGCTGGATCTGCTTCCATTGGATCTGCTTCTACTTCAAACTCGTCTAAGTCAAAGTTTTCTTTAACGTCTTCGTCTTCTTCTGACGCTTCATCAACTTCTTCATCAGTAGCTTCTTCTACTGCTTCGTCTTCGTCGTCTGCTGATTCTTCAACTTCTGCAGCTGTTTCTTCAACTTCTGCTAAGTCGTCTTCTAATAATGATTCGTAGATGTCTCTTGATCTTTCAACTACGATTTCGTGGAATAATTCTTCTGCTCCGGCTCTGTCTTCGTTAACGAGCTTCTCAAGCATGTTTTCAAACTTGTTTTGGTCTGCCATTTTTTTCTCCTATAAATTGTTTACCTATGGTAAGGCTGTCACTAGTATTTACTATATAGACGAAAATCAGTGCTAAAACAGGCTCAAAACGAGCTTTTTTGTAATGTGAGAGGTTAGATCTTCACTTTTACATGAAAATCGTCAACTAACATCGCATTGTAATTGACAAAACTATTTAGTTTGTGAGTCTGTAAATTATCTGGTAATATTACTCTACAGTAGTTTATTTGCTGGTTTTTTCTTATAACTTCTTCAGTTTGTCTAAGCCAATTATGATAATACATTGCTCTGTTACCTTCTTGCATATAGTTTTTAGTGTTAGCATATACATTATTATATAGTTTTCCTGCGCCTAACCCCATATAATCAAACCCTATCATATAGATAATGTTATGATCGTGTTCGCTTGCTAACCATAATGCTGTTGGTCCACTACTCCAACCTAATGATTTATTAAAATAATTAAATCCTATCAGGTCTTTTGTGCGATCACTTTTATTTGTCCATACATTATTATGTTTATATTGATATCCTGCTTCGTTTATTTCAAAAACCATTTTAGGATCTACAGCAATTAAGTAATCAGGATCAAAATCTCTATAAACAGCATTACAAGCATAGACTGTGCCGTGTTGTTTAAGTTGATTAAGGTTGATTCCTTTTCTACTTACACCATTTCCGATAACAAATGCTGTTTTTGCTTTCATCTTAAAGACTAAACTGTTCTTTGAACTTATCTATATGTAAATTTTTGAAGTTAGGATGGTCGTTAAGGTCTTTAGGCAAGTAACTTTTATCATTTACTATTCTATAGTAATTAATATCTGTATGGTCCTTAAATACCGATTTAGTTTGACGCATCCAGTTACCATAAAACGTTGGACCTTCAGTAGATTTCTTATAATTCATTGTATCTGCATACAAATTGTTAAATTTTTCATTATCTATGCCCTGAAAATCGAAACCTAAGATATATACGTTCTTAAATCCGTGCTGACTTGCTAACCATAATGCTGTTGGTCCACTACTCCAACCTTTACTAGGCGAAAAATAATTTAAACCACTCATGTTTTGAAAACTTTTGTTAGGATTTGTCCAAACAGGAACTTTATGTTGATATCTTGACTTATTAATTTCTAAAATCATTTTAACATCAACAGCAACTAAGTAATCTGCTTCGAATGTTCTATATAATGCATTACACCCGTAAACTTTACCTAACTTTTTTAAATCTTCTGGATCAATAGGAGCTCTGCTTACGCCGTTACCTAGTACAAACGCTGTGTTAGGCTGAAATGATTCGTGAATTTCTTTAACAGATGGTGTAACAGTTTGTTGTTGCTGAAGTTTAGCCGCGGCTTTTTCCTGACGACGAGCTTCTTTTATCTTGCGCCATTGTTCTTTTGTATATTGAGACTTATCTAATTTGGCCATTACACCCCGCCGGCTTCAACAGCTGGAATTCCATACATCTGTTTAATAAAGTCAAGTTCTTTACTTGCTTCTTTAGTATGTATGTCGGCTGCTTTGCGGACGCGGTTAATTTGGGATAGTGTTAATCTTGTTTTGCGAGAATCGCTTTTCTTAACTACTGAATCGTCAAGATTTGGGTCGTAAGATGAGTCTTCGACTGGTTCTAATGTTTCTTTATCAAAATAAAATAATTCACGTAGTATCATAATAGTATTTATACCGTTTGGTCAGTTGTTGCTGTATCAGCACCAGCAGCACCTGTTGCTGTTTCGGGTGCTTCTGCATCTGCACCAACATCAGGTTGTGTAGTGTCGGCCGCTTCGTCTTCGATGCCACCTAAATCTGCATCAATACCAGCTGAACTTATTCCGGCTCCTCTTAATTCTCCACTAGGGTCACCTGGAGGTGGTGCTAGTGTTTCGTCATTTTCTTCTCTCCACAGTCTTTCGTTTTCTGCAAGCTCTTCATCAGTCATACCTAAGAATCGTTTCATTGCAAAACGATTTGAAATATAAGGTATTTGACTCATTTGTGTATATGTTGGTACTCTTGCATTGTCGATTTCACTTTGTCTGTAACTTGCAAAGTTCTGTGGTGGTTGAAATCTTAAGTCAAACATTGCTGTATCAATGTTTATACCTTTTTCAAGAATATATCGTTTAAATTCTTGATTAAATTCTTCAATTAATAAATTTTGTAGTCTTTCGCAATACGTATTAAAGCGTAGCTCTTGAATATATGCTGTTCCTACTCGACCGTCATTGTATTGGCTACTTGCATCATCAGCGCCGGTAGGTAAGTAACTGCTAGGAATTCGTAAACCACGTACGAGCTTATTAGTAAAATATCTAAGGTCATCAATTTCTCCTAAATTAGTACCGCCTGGCAGTGTTTCAACTTTAGATCCACGCCCTTCTGCTGTTTGTGGGAAGAAATAGTCTTCGTTTATACTTAAAGGATTGTAACTACTATCAATTACGTTAGTGCCGCCGCCTGTTTGTGATGGTATACGTCTTTGATGTATCTCTGTTTTTACTCTTTCAACAAATTGCATTGCTAAGTGACTAGGCATGTTACCTACGTCAACATAAAATACACGTCTTTCAGGTGCTCTTTGCACACGATAGATAATAATAGCATCTTCAAGTAGTTCTTTTTGTTTGTAAACTTTGAATACAGTTTCTAATAATGAATTACCAAAAGGATAATTCATATCTAAGCCTTCTGATAGACTTAAATGGACTATATGTTTTGCATCAACGGCTAATTCATTGTCTGCATTTTGAAAACGTCCACCTGCAGCATTTTGTGTGTTAACATTTCCGACCATGCCTCTTGCACCGCCAGTTAAATAACCATCACCGCCGCCTGTAACATTGCCATTAGTTTGAAAAGGTGTTGTTGCAACCATTTCTTTAAAGTTTAAATTAAAATCTTTGATTACATACTGTTCAGGCCTTTTGCCTTCGCTTTCATTAACAATAATTTTTGTTAATTTACCCGGATCAACATGATATAATTTTTTAGTTTCAGGATCTCTAATAAAAAATGAATCACCCATTTTAAATGTGTTACGTAAAATACGGAACATGCGTGTTTCAAAGTTTTGTAACTTACACCATTGTTGTAAGTATTGCTGTATAATTGTAATTTCTGAGTTTGTTGCTTTTGTTTTATAATCAGTTATAAACGGAGTTCTATTTTGTGTGTTTTGTTGTGTACAAAATTCAGCAAGAATATCAAGTGCTGCGTTTACTTCACTGTCCATATCCATTGTGTTATACTGACCGTATCTTTCAACACGATTTGGACTACCAACATATACATCTGGTAGGTAAGAACTATAATTTGATTTAGCCGGGCCAGCATTCATACTACCACCACGACCGCTAAAGGGACTATAACTCCCTTCTGCGTTATTACCAGTCGGTACTGGTGTAAAATATTTTTTCCAACTCATATATTATCCTAACTGTGTGCGGTTCCAGTGTCTCTTATTGCTCTAGGCAATTTAGAACCAGTATTATCTGATATTGTTTGTAACACAGTTAACACCGACTCCATAGTTGTATTTAACTGATTATTAACATTTCCAGACATACCTTGACTTTTAAGTACGTCTGCCGATGCAACACCTGTTCCTCCGCCAAAGAACCCTTTGTTATCTTCAGAAAGAGTTTTGTTTAAATCTTTAAAAGTCTCATTTAAACTCTTTACTGCATCATTATACTTGGAAACGCCGTTGTTGTCAAGCTCATTTAATGAAGAAATAGTGGTTTTGAACCCATCAATTTGTCCAATTGCGTCCATATTACCTTTTAAATCCATTAATTCTGCATTTAACGAAGCATAACTTACAGTTGCTAGATCATTTAATGATCCGTTCGTACCTGTTGGTAGTGTTACACTTGGTGCATTTGATGTTGCTAGTTGTGTTGTAGCGTCTGTGCCTGCACTTGCTGTTTCGTCACCACCTAATAATGATTTGCCTTCTCCGCCCATCCATTTTGGTAAGTAAGATTTAAAATTAGGCATTTTAAAGTCGAATGTAAAGAATCCTTTAACAGCATCAAACACTGATTGGAACATATCTTTTATGCTTGGCATTTCCATTCCTTCAAAGTTAAACCATCCTGTAATAGTTGTCCATGCATCGCTTGCCAATTGACTAAAACTAAATGTGCTTTCACCTTCTCCAAAACCAAACCAACCTTTAACAGTTGCCCAAGCATCTGATGCTAGTTTACTAATTGAATATGCAGCTTCTCCTTCGCCAAAGCCGAACCAACCTGTAACTGTGTTCCACATATCAATTGCTGTATCACTAATACTAAATTTAGTGTCTAGGAAGTTAAACCAACCAGTAACACTTTCCCACATTTTTGTTCCAACTGCACTTATACTAAATGTTTCACCTTCACCAAACGTAAACCACCCGGTAACTGTGTCCCACATAGTTTTTGCTAAATCACCGATACTATATAAGTTTTCCATAGTAAAGATATCTGTTACTGTGTCCCAAACATCACTGAACAAGTCTTTCATAAATTGTATACCAAATACCGCTGTAACTGCCGCCGCTATACCTGCTGGAATAGCAAGTACTGGTGCTGCTATTGCAGCTCCTATTCCTATTAGTCCGCCAACAAATAATGTTCCCCACGGTATATTAAGATCAACGCTTTCCCAAGCTGTAGCGATTGCTTCACCTAACAGTTTACCAACATCAATTTTCTTACCTTCTTTTCCATCTTTTGAAAACAATTTCTTTACTGCTTCGGAAAAGCTAGTGTCTTTTATATCTGTTATAAATCCTTTAATCTTTTCAGTTATTTCCTCAATTTTAACTTTAAGATTTTCCATTGCTGTTTTGAAGGTTTCCGTTCCAGATACTTTCTTAGTTCCATCTGCAACTTCATCACCAGCTGTAACAAAGATACTTGCTAGGCCTTCTAAGCCTGTAGCAATAACACTAAGTACTCCGCTTTCAATAAATGCTTCAGTTAATGCATTTTTAATTTTGTTTACTCTGTTTTCAAAATCTGTAAATCCTTTGGTTATTTTATCTCGTTGTTTTTGTTCTCTTTCTAATTCTTCAAAATCAATTGTTTTATTTGCATATTTTTGTAAATTTCCAATTTCCCCAAAAAGCATTTCAAAAGGATGTCCTGGAATATCTGCAAAAGTACTACCCATACTGTCTCTAAAGTTTGCTATTTCTGGACCTAACTGTTTTAGTCTATCCTGAAACTCTTGAGGTGTAAGATTTTTCATATCTTCTGCAAGTCTTTGAAAACCTGGACCCATCTGAGCCATTTGTATAGCCATTTCTTTTTGCGGTGTTCCGTCTGCTAAGTCTTTAAACCCTTCATATAAGTTTGGACCCAATTCCGATAATGTAGCTAGGTTTGTTTTGTATTTTTCCTGTTCTTTATCAGTCATCCTTGCCAGCATTGCTTGTGTTTGTGCATCGTTTGCCTGCGCTAGTAATTGTTCTTCTGCTTGCTTGCGACTCATTCCTGTTATTCTCGTTAGCTTATCAAGCTGTCCTAGGTAAGCTGTAAGTCCTTCTTGTTCTGCTCTAGATCCTCTTGCTTCAAGGCGTCCTTGACGAGATTGTTGTTCGATATATGCTGCTGACAATTCAGTTAGTTCGGATATAGTAAAACCTAGTTCTAAAAACCCTGCTTCACGTGCTGTCTTTGACAATGCTCCTAAACGTTTTGCGCCTTCACTAATAGTTCCGCCTAGTAGTGTCAGTGTGTTAGCATTATTTTGTACTGCAGATGCAAACGTGTCTAGCGGTAAATTTGCTTGTGCAGCTGCTAAACGTAACTCTAATAAATTATTATTAAATGAAGCACCGTTTTGAGATAGTTGTCTAAATGTATCTACACCGTCTTGGAAAAATCCAGCAAGAGATCCTAGTATTCCGCCTACTACCGGAAGTGTCGAAGCAAATTCTCCAATAGTGTTTGCACTTGTTGTAAACACCATTCCCATATTGACAACAGACATGCCTAAATTTGCAATGCTGCCTAAAACTTTACCGAAACCGCTTGATAACCCTTGTGTAAACCCACCTAATGCCTCAGTTGCTTCTTTAGTTGCTTTAGTTTCTTTTTTATTGGCTTTAGTGCCTTTGTTTACTGAATCAGTGTACAGTTTTGTTGCTTTATCTTCAGCTTTTTTGGTTTTGGAGTCACTAGATCCGCCACCCATTGCTTTTAGTGTTTTTACTAATTCAGCTAATGTGGCCTCAGAGGCAGGTCCTCCGGCAACGTCAACAATTTTTACTTCATCAGCCATGTTTTTCAGTCCTAGTTATATACGCATATAAATATATTTGATACATATTAATATAATGTATTTATACGGAGAAAAATATGTCAGAAATAAACCAACAAGGATCTAATCCTTTACAGAAGTATTTTCGTCAACCTAAGTTGTATATTAGCCTTCCAAGTAAAGGGAAGTTCTACCCTAATGGGGCATATGAAAGTACAGAAAGTGGTGAGCTCCCGGTATTTTCAATGACAGCAAAAGACGAGCTTACGTTTAAGACACCGGATGCTTTACTTAATGGACAAGCAACAGTTGATGTAATACAAAGTTGTATTCCTAATATTAAAAATGCATGGATGATGCCAAGTATCGATCTTGATGCATGTTTAATTGCAATTCGTATGGCAACATACGGAGAAGAAATGGGTATTACTATTAAGAAACCAGTAACTGGCGAAGAAGCCGAAATGAACGTAGATTTACGTGGAATTATGGATAACTTTTCAGATGCTGAATATATTGATAGTATTGCAGTAGGCGATATGATAGTTGGTCTAAGACCTCTAACATATAAAGAGTTTACTCAAAATGCTCTTAAGACTTTTGAAGAACAGAGAATATTTAATATTGTTAATGACGAAACAGTTGAAGATGAAGCAAAACTTCAAGCATTTACAAATTCATTTGTAAAACTTACTGCGTTAACAGTGAATATGATATCAACAGGAATTACATCAATCCAGGTTGGTGATGAGGTAGTTGATAACAGAAAGCATATTGACGAGTTTATTGCTAATGCTGATAAACAGTTCTTTAACTCAATTACAGAACATTTAACTAAACAAAAAGAATCTTTTTCAGTTAAACCATTAACTGTAACTTCTACACCGGAGGATATCGAAAAAGGTGTACCGGCAACATATGATGTTCCGATTACATTTGATCAATCAAATTTTTTCGCATAAGGATCCTGACGTGGACCGTCCCAGAGATCCTAGCAGAAGTTAAGGTCCTCGAACAAAATACTAAACAAATGAAACTTGAGTTGTCTAAGTTGTGTTGGTATATGCGAGGAGGTCTATCTTTAGAAGAAGCCTATTGGACCAGTCCTGAAGATAGAGAAGTTATGGGTAAACTTATTGAAGAAAATATTGAAACTACTAAGAAAACGCAGATGCCGTTTTTCTAAACACTAAGTAAAGGTTTAACAATATCTGATAAACCTGCTTTCTTAATTTGATTTGCAAGACCTATAAGTACTGGATTTCCTAATTCATCTGAAATTTTTCTAGGAGCCATTTTTGCTGTCTCATTGTTAACCCATTGTGCGCCAGCCCATACATACACATTACCGTCACTTGCACGACTAACTTGTCCTGCACCTTTAGCAACTTTAATTTTAGGATTGCGTTTTAGTTTTGGCTTAGGAGCAGCTTTTTTACTTTTAAATTTATCTTTAATTGTATCAAAGACTCCTTCTTTAACTGCAGGGTCGTTACAGTTACAATGTTTACAATCAGCTGGACATTTACAATCTGCTCTTTTTACTTCAGCACCACAGCACTTGTCAGAACAGTATGCATCTTTATCTTGTTCATTTAAAATTTCTTGTACGTTCATATCATGCTCGCTAACTGTTGTTTTTGTTTATCATTTAAACCATTTATTTTCTTTGCTAAACTAGCTGGAACTTTAGGTTGTTTAGGTTCTTTAGCAACAACTGGTTGCTTACTAGGAGTTGCAACTTTTGGTGCTGTTGTACCTGGTGCTTGTGCATATTTTTGTGCAGACACCATAATGTGTTTATCAATTTCTTGTTTACTAAGAAGATCTTGGTCAAATGCTTGTAAATGTAAAGTAGGATACCCTTTGCTTCTAAGATAACTTGCTAACGTGTTACCATTAACTTGTTTATAGGTTTTTCCTATCTTACCAAGGTAGTTACTAAATCCAGTTTTTAATTCGTTTGCATCGTCTCCAACTTCAACTCTGCCTTTAAGTTCTGCAGACTTGTTTTTAGCGCCAAAGGCGCCCGCAACTTTTGCACCTATTTTACGTAGACGTTGTTTTCCTGTACTTACAGGTGCTTCATCAATGTCGCCTTCATTACGTGGAGGATTATAATTCCACATATAAGAACCAGCACCCATATAAGAACCACGTTTATAACCCGCCATAATCATAGCATCGTCGCCGTCAATACCCTTTTCTTCAGCCCACTTCATAATGTAGTAAGATCGTTGTGAATCAGATACACCAGCAAATTTTGCTATAACGTCAGCATCAGGTGTTGCTTCTTCTTTAATTATTTCAAATATATTCATTCTGAATTGTTCCTAATAAAGATATAATTTTATTAATTGTATTTATGTTTAGAAAAGAGCTAAAGCTCTTTTATGTTTTCGCTAACGCTCAAACATGTTTATTTTTTGTTAGATAGAAGTGATAGATATGAATTAAAGCATTATTACGAAGTAATAATGTAATTGCTTCATGTAGATTGTTTCAGTCAGACGGAACCTGTTTACGGTTCCATCCAATCTTGGGTGACTTCATGTGAGTCGTCGCAGCCGAGACATTGGAAGTAGGTTATTTTTTATACACAAAGTACAATGGGCTCTGACCTTTCCCAACCTACGTCGACATCGCTTACGCTACCTCTCGCTTCGTTCCTATTGCTAAAGAGTTTTTATGTACTGTGTTTGTGTTTTTCGACTGCCAACATTCAATCTATATCAACTGGTGAGCCCAATTTGTTTGGTGGCTTCCACACTCTGGTGTGTTAATCAATATGTACGTGTGCTTCTATACGAGAGCTTTTTCCACAGC
>Ga0213869_10000148_pt1 | contig 55678 bp, 54 predicted proteins | sample PICome_10_FD_160083 | JGI IMG/M metagenome (GOLD analysis project Ga0213869, IMG submission 160083) | Coastal seawater microbial communities near Pivers Island, North Carolina, United States - PICO132 | ecosystem: Environmental > Aquatic > Marine > Coastal | place: USA: North Carolina... | reverse complement strand
GTTTTAGAAAAAAGTTTTCTTACGATTTAGGATTTTTTAGTCTATTTTACAATAACAGAATTGGTTTTGTTCAAAAAGTTTTTAATGATGGAAGTGTTAAAAGCGAGAAAGGTAATGTAGGTAATGCAATTATGTATGGTCTGGAATCATTAATTGATTTTGATTTAAATAATATTTTTATAAAAAATAATGATTTTATTTTTAATTATTTTTTCAACTCATCATTTATTACTTCTGAATACACCTCATCGAAAGTTCCGGGTATTGAAGGTAAAAAAGTTGAATTTGTTCCGGAGTTTAATATTAAATCCGGATTTAAATTTGGTTATAAGAATTTGTTATTAAATATTCAATATTCTTATTTTTCCAGTCAATTTACTGATGCGTCTAACGCTATAAAAAGTAATTTAAGTGGAGTTATTGGTGAAATACCCTCTTATGACATATTTGATATTTCTGCCTCTTATTCTTTTGAAAAAATTAAAATCGAATCAGGAATTAATAATCTTTTAAACAATTATTATTTTACAAGAAGAGCTACAGGGTACCCAGGTCCAGGGATAATCCCCTCCGAACCCAGATCTTTTTATTTTTCAACCCAGATCAAATTTAATTAGGACAAAAATCCTGTTCTAAATCTGCGTAGGATAGAGAATCGTAGATTTTATATTTAAAACTTAATAATTCCTTAAGTTCTTCAAATTCACTAACATTAAAAACTAGAATGAGATTATATTGGTTTGTTGGTATTGGAACAGATTTGTTAATTGTTCCATATTCTTCTTGCCAAAATTTAACATCAATTAAATCTATGTAGCTTTTAAAATTTTCTAACTCCGTTTGAGTAAATTCTAAGAAGATATTATTAAATGAAATATTATATTTATTACATGAAGAGCATTGTCTAATCATTCCGCATTTTGTTCTGCACAGTAATTTTGATTTATCCATACACATAATTTGGTTTTTTAAATAATATTGTTTTTTAAAACCTCATTTTTAAAAGACTTACAGGGCTTAAATTTAGGTATGTGATGAGCTGGAACTTTGATTATTTTATTCTTTAAAATATTTCTGGCTGTTTTTTCAGCTCTTCTTTTTAATTCAAATGTTCCAAACCCCCTTAAATAAACATTTTCACCATTATTTAAAGATTCTTTTATTTCATTCATAAAGCTTTCAACAATGTATTTGATTTCTTGTTTATTTAAATTTGATTTTACAAATATTTGATTTATTAGGTCTGATTTTTTCATATTTAATTGAATTATATTATTCTTATTTAATCTAAATAAAAATAATATATATATTTAAATTAAAAATATTTTATGATTAAATCTTTACTTTAATAAGTGATGTTTTTATTTCTTTTTTTTTAATTGTTTCATATCTTGCAGTTTAGAATTAATCTAAATAATATTCATGAAAAATATTTTTTATTTATTTATATTTTGCTTCTTTTTTTTGAATTGTGAATCAAATAATAAAAAACCTAAAGAAGTCAATTTATACAGCCAAAGACACTATTCTGTTGATGAGTTACAATACAAAAATTTCACCAAATTGACCGGAATTAAGGTAAATGTTGTTAAAGCTAATGCAGATGAATTAATAGAAAGGCTAAAAAATGAAGGTGAAAATAGTCCCGCAGATTTATTTATCACTGTAGATGCTGGTAAACTTCAAAAAGCTGCTGAATTTGAATTACTTCAAAGAGTAAATAACAAAATAATAAATAATAACGTTTCCAATGACCTAAAAGATAAAAACAGTTTTTGGGTGCCAATCACATACAGAGCAAGAATAGTCGTTTATAGTAACGATAGAGTTCAAAAAAGTGAACTTAGCACTTATGAAGATTTAGCAAATGCTAAATGGAAAAATAAAATTCTTGTAAGATCCTCTTCCAATGCGTATAATCAAGCATTAATGTCTTCTCTTGTAGCTAATCTAGGAAGTGATATGGCTTCAAATTGGTCGGAGGGAATCGTTAAAAATTTTGCTCGTGACCCTAAAGGTAACGATCGTGACCAGGTCAAGGCTATTGCAGCAGGTCAAGGAGATTTAGCAATTGTAAATTCTTACTACATTGGTCTTCTATTATCTTCAAAAAATGAAGAAGAAATAAATGCTGGTAAATCTGTTTCTGTATTTTTTCCCAATCAGGGTAAGAATGAGAGAGGTAGTCATATAAATGTTTCTGGAATAGGATTAACCAAAAATTCTCCAAATAAAGAAAATGCGATTAGACTTATGGAATATTTAACAAGCATTGATGCGCAAAATACTTATGTAAACAATAGTTATGAATATCCTGCTAATCCATCTGTAAAACCTTCAAAAATTGTACAAGATTGGGGAACTTTTAAGATAGACACATTAGATTTAAATATGCTTGGAAAGTTTAGACAAGAAGCAATACGTATTTTTGATAAAACAGGTTGGAAATAAAAAACAAAATATTTAAAGCAGAGAATAAAAGATGGGTAATTGGAAGTATATTATTTGCAGTTTTGTTATTACTTCCAATATTTACTCTTTTTTATAAACTAGTATATTTAGAGGGCAATTCATTTGAATACTTATGGAAAAATCTTCTTTTGGATTACACCTTTAATACTTTTTATTTAATTTTTATAACTGCTTTTTTTTCTCTTTTGTTTGGAATTATTCCAGCTTGGTTTATCAGTAATTTTAAATTTAGAGGGAGTAACTTTTTGGATATTGTACTATATCTTCCATTAGCAATACCCTCTTATATAATGGCATTTACATATAGCGATATATTAAGTTATACGGGCCCTATTCAAAGTTTTTTAAGAGATAATTTTTATAGTATTTCTGTACTTTTTAATCAAGATTATTTACAAATCGAAGTTTTAGGAATTATTATGGCCTTGGCTTTATATCCTTATATATATACTGTGTCTAGAGTTTCATTTAGCCTAGTTGGATCAAACTATATCAATGTATCTAAAAATTTAGGTTTATCTTCTTTCAGAACGTTTTATAAGATAATATTACCTTTATCTAGACCAGCAATTTTTTCAGGATTGTTCTTGGTATTAATGGAAGTTCTCAACGAATATGGAGCAGTTAAATATTTTGGAGTAAATACTTATACAACCGGAATTTTTAGAGTTTGGTTTTCAATGGGAGATGTCGGAACAGCAATTCAACTTTCAATGATACTTTTAATAGTCGTTTTTTCTTTTTTTTACATAGAAAAGTATTATAACTCCAAAACAAAGTTTTACTATAAGACAAATTCAAAAATTCAATCACTAAATAAATTAATTGGAGTTAATAAATTTTTTGCAATTTTGATTTGTTCAATCCCATTTTTATTTGGTTTTCTTATTCCTCTACTTTTCATATTAAACAATGTTCTTTTTACTTATTCTTCAATTGATTTTAAAGATTTGTTTAAATTAACTTATAACTCAGTTTCGGTTTCTAGTATTGCATCTTTTTTAATTATTATAATAGCTTTATTCTTTCTTTTTATTGAAAAAATTTCAAAGTCTAGAGTTAATTATTTTATTAGTCAAATAATTTCAATGGGTTATGCTATTCCGGGAGCGGTAATTGGATTAGGTCTAATTATGTTGTTTACTTATGTTGATAAAACTACATCTTTTACTTTTCTAGGTACTTTTCTACTTTTAATCTATGCATATATAATTAGGTTTTTAGCGGTTGGAAAATCTCCAATTAAATCTAGTTTAGAAAAACACCCAAAGTCTTACGATGATGCAGGAAAAAATTTAGGTTTAGGTCCCTTAAAACTTTTACAAAAAATCCATTTACCGATAAATAAGTTTGCATTAATAACAGCTTTTATTGTTACTTTTATCGATCTTATGAAAGAGTTACCCATAACTTTAATTCTTAGACCTTTTAATTTTGATACATTAGCTACCCAAACTTATGAATTTGCTGTTGAGGAAATGATTCCTTTGTCGAGTATATATTCTTTAACTATAATTTTAATAGGAAGTGTATTGTTGTTAATTTTAAAAAACATAATTAATAAACAAATAAATGTTTCTTGAAGTTAAAAATTTAGTTAAGTATTATCAAAAGGATATTCCGGTGATTAAGAAATTAAACTTTTCAGTCAATAAAGGTGAGATTATATCATTTTTAGGAGAAAGTGGGTCTGGTAAAACTACTTTTTTGAAATGCATCTCGGGACTAGAAACAATCAATTCAGGATCAATTTCATTAAACAATAATATACTTAACGATAATAATACTTTTATAAAACCACAAAACAGAAAAATTGGTTTTGTATTTCAAGATTATCCGCTTTTTCCTCATTTAAATTTAATTGATAATATTACTTTCAATTTAAAACCCAAGTTCTTTGAAAAAATTGATCACATGATTTCTTTGACAGGACTAAATAATTTACTTAAAAGATTTCCTCACGAGCTCTCTGGTGGGGAACAACAAAGAGCGTGCATAGCAAGAGCTCTTATCAGGGAGCCAGATCTACTTTTATTAGATGAACCATTTAGCAATTTAGATGCTAATATTAAGTTTACAATGAGAGATGAAATCTATAAAATCATTAAGGAAACTCAAACTACAACTATTCTAGTGACTCATGATATTAATGATTCTTTGAATATTGCTGATAGAATATTAATTTTCAAAGCTGGTGTTTTGCAACAATATGGAGACCCTGTTAACATGTATTGTGAACCAGCAAATTGTTATTGTGCAAAGGTTTTGGGTGATTTAAACCAACTAGAAATTGAGGATAAAACTTATTACATTAGACCTGAAAAAATTAAAATTGTTGAAGATTCAAATTTTAAAATTCTTGTTGAAAAGTGCTTTTTTCAGGGAAAAGAATATAAAATTTTCGGAACTTTAAATGGTTATAAGTGGCAATTCTTTTCCAAAAAACCTTTAAATAAAAATGAGCAGATTTCAATAGATTACAGTTCGGAGGATTTAATATTTTTTGATTCATTTTGTAATAATTTTTTCGTGTAATAATTGTTGGCCTAAAATTTAAATTCATTCTAAACTAACTTTCATATACTTTTGGTTAATAATTAAAATATTTTATCATGACTTTAAGAACTAATAATACCTGTTTAAATTGCGAAAATTTAATTAATAATCTGACCTGTTCAAAACACCAGACAGAAGTTGATATTTTAAATGTGTGTGACAGTCATTCATACAAAGATGTTTTTTCAAAGCAATCTAATTGTACGAATTGTAGTTCATTTAATTTAAGTTCTTGTAGTCATCCTAATTCTGCGTCCAAAGGAATGCTATGTTTTGATTGGCAACCGTCTATCGGTTAACATTGTTTTACACCCTATTAGTCAATACCTCAAATTTTAGTATATTTGCATGCAATTAATTGATAAGTTAATTGCTATGAAAAATCTCCAAAATAAATTTACTGGCATTGGTCTAACGTATGACGATGTTTTATTAGTCCCTGCATATTCAGAAATTTTACCTAATCAAGTAAACTTAAAAACTAAATTTTCAAAAAATATTAATTTAAATATTCCGATTGTTTCTGCTGCAATGGACACTGTAACAGAAAGCAAAATGGCTATTGGTATGGCTCAAGAGGGAGGATTAGGAGTAATCCACAAGAGTATGTCAATTGATACACAAGCTGATAAAGTAAAAAAAGTTAAAAGATCAGAATCTGGAATGATTTTAGATCCTGTTACACTACATCAAACTGCATTAGTTTCAAATGCTAAAAGTTTTATGAAAGAATATAGTATTGGAGGAATACCAATAGTAGATAAAGAAAAAAAACTAATTGGGATAGTTACAAATAGGGATTTGAGATTTGAAAATGAAAATAAAAAGCCTTTATCTCAAATAATGTCAAAGAAAAGTTTAGTTACCGGTCACGAGGGAATTTCAATGAAAGAAGCTGAAATGATTCTTCAAAAACATAAAATTGAAAAATTACCTATTGTTAATAAACAAAATAAACTTGTTGGACTAATTACATTTAGAGACATACAAAAGATTTTATTAAAACCGATTTCTAATAAAGATAAATTTGGAAGACTTAAGGTTGCGGCAGCTATCGGTGTTTCAAAGGATTCAATTGACAGATGCTCCGCACTTTATAAAGCTGGTGTAGATTCTGTAGTCATTGACACTGCACATGGTCATTCAAAAGGTGTTTTAGATATATTAAGAAATATTAAAAAAAACTTTCCCAGTATTGATGTTATTGTTGGTAATATAGCTACAAAGGAAGCGGCTTCTTTTTTAGTGAAGGCTGGAGCAGATGGTGTAAAGGTAGGAATTGGTCCTGGCTCAATATGCACGACAAGAGTTATTGCAGGGGTTGGTTATCCACAACTTTCGGCTATAAATGAAGTTTCTAAAGCCTTAAAAGGGACATCGGTTTCCCTTATTGCCGATGGAGGAATTAAATACACTGGTGATATAACAAAAGCAATCGCAGCAGGAGCAGATTGCGTAATGCTTGGATCACTCCTTGCTGGAACTAAAGAATCACCTGGTGGTACTATTATTTATGAGGGCAGAAAATATAAAACATATATGGGGATGGGTTCAATTGAAGCCATGCAAAAAGGAAGTAAAGATCGTTATTTCCAAGACTCGATAAATGACACTAATAAATTAGTCCCAGAAGGTGTTGTAGGAAGAGTTCCATACAAAGGAGATTTATTTGAAAGTATTCATCAATTTTTAGGAGGAATAAGATCTGGGATGGGATACTGTGGAACTAAGGACATTGAAGATTTAAAAAATAATGCCCGTTTTGTGCAAATTACCGGAGCTGGATTGCAAGAAAGCCATCCTCACAACGTAATGATAACTAAAGAATCTCCCAATTATTCCAGATAGCAAACTTTGAAAAACAAATATTCACTTTACCTATTCATATCATTATTGTTCTTAGTCAATTGTGAATACTTCTCTGCTAAGCCAAACCTTTCAATAGCTAGAGTCAATGATAAATACTTGTTTTTTAATGAAATACAAGATAAAATACCAGCTAATTTGAGTAAAGAAGACAGTATTGTTTTTGTTCGAAATCAGATCAATAGCTGGGCAAAAAAACATATTTTAAACCAGAAAGCATTAATTAATTTAAGCCAGGATGACCAAAAAAGACTAGATGATTTAGTTGATGCATATAAAAGTGATATTTATTCACATTCTTACCAAGAAAAAATGGTAATGACTACAATGGATACTTTAATTTCTGATTTAAATATTACGAGTTATTATGATTTAAGTAAGTCAAACTTTAAATTAAATCAAGATTTAGTTAAAGCTAGATTTTTAAGATTAAAAAATGACAATTATAATTTAAAAGATATTAGATCTAGATTTAAAAGATTTAATAAAGATGATGTTAAATTTTTGGATTCAATTTCCTTACAGTTTTCCTCTTTTTCATTTCAAGATTCTATATGGATTAGTAAAGAATTATTTTTTTCAAAACTGCCAGTTTTGAAAACTTATATAAAAAATAATATTGTAAAAAAATCCTTATTTTATCAAATAGAAGATTCATTAGAATTATATTTGTTAAAAATTAACGAGTCAGTTTACAGAAATGATATTGCACCTTTAGATTACATTAAACCAACATTAAAACAAATTCTTTTAAACAAGAAAAAATTAAACTTTGTTAGTAAATTTGAACAAGATTTAATTAAAGATGCAATAGAAAATAAAGAGTTAGAAATTTATGAAATTAAATAGCCTATTATTATTAAACCTTTTTTTAATTCAATTCACTTTTGCTCAAAATGATTTGAATAATTCAATTGGACCAAACAAGATTAAAATTGATGGAGTAGCTGCAGTCGTTGGAGATTATGTTATTTTAGAGTCTGATGTAGACAAAACATTAATTGATCTCCAATCTCAAGGGGTTTCTACTCAAAATATTGGAAGATGTAGTTTGTTGGGTAAATTAATGGAGGACAAACTTTATGCTCATCACGCCGAACAAGATAGCTTAGAGATAGATAATAATCAAATATATTCTTACGTCGATAGGACCATTGATTATTTTGTTAATCAACTAGGAAGCTTAGAAAAAGTACTAGACTTCTATAAAAAGAAAGATGAACAAACTTTTAGAAATGAACTTTTTGAAATAAATAAGATAAATCAATTATCTGAAAAAATGCAAACTAATATAGTTGACGAAATTGAAATTACCCCAGAAGAAGTCAGACTGTTTTTTAGTTCTATTCCAAAGTACGAAAGACCAGTCTTTGGAGCTGAATTAGAAATCGCACAAATAGTAGTTAAACCTAAGGTTTCCGATGAAGATAATAGAAAAGTGGTTGAAAGATTAGAAAGCATTAGAAATGATATCGTAGTTAATGGTTCTTCTTTTGCAACTAAAGCTATTTTATATTCTCAAGATCCAGGTTCCAGAGCAACAGGAGGAAAATATACCTTAAATAGAAATCGTCCGCAAATGGATAAGGATTTCAGGGACGCCGCATACAGATTAAGAGAGGGTGAAATTTCTGATCCATTTAAAACTCAATTTGGTTGGCATATAGTAAAAGTAGAGAGAATTAGAGGACAAGAAGTTGATGTTAGACACATTTTACTCATTCCTGAAATAACTAATGATGCTTTAAGTGAAGCAAAAAAGAAAATTGATATAATTCGAAAAAGAATTGTTGACCAAGATTTAACGTTTGAAGAAGCTGCAAAATCCTCCTCTGATGAAGAAGAGACTAAAAATAATGGTGGGGTCTTAATCAATCCAACAACTGGAGATACACGATTTGAATTAACAAAAATGGATCCTGTTTTATATGGTCAAGCTCAAAAATTAAAAGACAACGAAATATCATTTCCATTACTTGAGGAAGATGAAAGAGGAATTAAGAAATACAAAATAATTAAAGTAAGTAATAGGTTTGATGAACACATAGCTGATTATTCACAAGACTACATTAAAATTAAGGATTTGGCTTTGAAAGAAAAACAGTTAAAACAAATACAAAATTGGATGGTTGAAAAAATTGATGAAACCTACATCAATATAAACAAAGATAATATAGATTGTAATTTCATTAATAAATGGGTAAAAAAATAATTTCCTTTTTAATTTCCACTAGATTTACTGCAATTTTATTTATTCTATTTCCACTTTCTATGGGAGTGGGTACTTTTATTGAAAGTTATTATAATACCACAACTGCTAAAATATTAATCTATAATGCCAAGTGGTTTGAAATAATGATGTTATTTTTTGTTATTAATTTTTCTTATAATATTAAAAGATATAATCTATTAAACTTCAATAAATGGCCAGTATTACTTTTACACATTTCTTGGATTCTCATAATTTTAGGGGCAGGTATTACCAGATATATTGGTTTTGAGGGTGTTATGCCTATTAGAGAGAATGAAAGTTCAAATACTTTTCTTTCTGAAAAAACTTATTTAACTGTTTTTGTTGATGGAGAAAAGGATGGTCAAACTATTAGAAAGTTACTTGAGGGTGATCTTTTATTTTCCGAGAATACAAATAACTTCTTTAAATGGAATTATAAATTTGATAATCAGGATTTTTCAGTTGAATACGTCAATTTCATTGAAAATGTAAAAGAAGATTTAATAGCATCCGAAAATGGAGAAATGTATTTAAAGATAGTTGAGGCTAGTAATGGGGGGAGACATGACCATTTTTTGAAATCAGGACAAGTAACCAATGTTCACAATATTTTATTTGCACTAAATAATGATACTAAAGGTGCTATTAATATTACAACTCTTGAAAATGGGAGTTTATCAATCAACACTCCTTTTGAAGGTGATTATTTACGGATGGCTGATCAATTCGCTGGAAGTCTCAAAAAAAATGTCGATCAACCTTTAATGCTAAGATCTCTTTATAATGCTGCTGGTCTTCAATTCGTTTTCCCAGAAAATATTGTTAAAGGAGATTTTCAAATCGTAAAATCTGATGATTTGGAAAGTCAACAGGACGGTTTATTTGTTAAAGTATCATCTAATGGAGAATCCAAGATTTTAGGCTTAATGGGTGGAAAAGGAATTGTTAATACTCCCAAACAAATAAAACTAGGAAATTTAGATTTTTCATTAAAATTTGGCTCTTTAGAAAGAATCTTGCCTTTTGAAATTAAACTGAATGATTTTATTGCTGAAAAATATCCTGGAACAGAAAAGAGCTATAGTAGTTTCGAGAGCAAAGTTACAGTTATTGATGATACTAAATTTGATTATGATATTTATATGAACCATATATTAAATCACAAAGGATACCGTTTTTTTCAAGCCTCTTTTGACCCGGACGAAAAAGGAACAGTTTTGTCAGTTAATCATGATTTTTATGGAACTTTAATAACCTACATTGGCTATTTTTTACTTTACATAGGATTATTGGGTATAATGTTTTTTGGAAAAACTCGATTTAAAGATTTAGCTAATAAATTGGAAAAACTAAAAATAAAAAAACAATCATTAATAATTTTTATGTTTTTTTTCTCGAGTTTTTCTTATGCCCAAGATGAGCATAAACATGATCAAACAAATTTAAATCAAACAGATTCTTCTATAGTTGATAACCAAGTTAGTTTGGAACATGCAGAAGAATTTGGAAGTTTAGTTATTCAAGATAGTGGTGGACGTATGAAGCCCTTAAATACTTTTGCTTCAGAACTTTTAAGAAAAGTAAGTAAATCTGATACATTTAATGGTTTAAATGCTGATCAAGTTCTTTTATCAATTATTAAAAACCCAATTTCTTGGTATAATGTTCCTTTTATTTATCTTAAAAAAGGGAATGATAGTATAAGAAAAATTGCTGGCCGTAATGAAAAAGAAAAATATGCTTCTTTTGTTGATTTTTTTGATGATAGAGGATCTTATAAAATATCATCACAGTTGGAGGACGCATACAAAGCTTCTTTACCTAATCAATTTCAAAAAGATTTTATTGAGTTAGACAGAAGAGTTAACTTACTTTTTTCTGCTTTTGAGGGAAAAATTTTAAGAATTTTTCCAATACCTAACGATATTAACAACAAATGGGTTGCTTTTCCAGATGTTCAACCTAAAGATTTTAATGGAATTGACTCTCTGTATGTTAAGAATGTGCTTCCTTTATATTTGGGTGCATTAGAAAACGATATAAAAACTGGAGATTACGACAATTCAAAAAAACTTTTAGAAAGCATTAGAGGTTTTCAAACTAAATATGGATCAGAAATCTTACCCTCTGAGGATAAAATAAAGGCAGAAATTTTATATAATAAATACGATATTTTCAAAAATCTTTTTAGTTGGTATATGTACGTAGGTACGCTAATGTTTGCATTTCTAATTTTTCAAATATTTTATGAGAATAAGTTTATGAAAATTCTTGTACTACTGTCAAAATACGCAATAGTAGGTTTATTCATTTTACATACACTGGGATTGATTGCCAGGTCTTATGTCTCTGGACATGCTCCATGGAGTGATGCATATGAGTCAATGATATATGTAGCTTGGGCTACAGTTGCGATGGGGCTTGCTTTTGGAAGAAAATCTAATTTAACAATAGCCTCAACTTCATTCGTAGCTGCAATGATTTTAATGATCGCTCATTGGAACTGGATGGATCCCCAAATTGCAAATTTAGTTCCAGTATTAGATAGTTACTGGTTAATGATTCATGTTTCAGTGATAGTAGGTAGCTATGGTCCCTTTGCATTAAGTATGATATTGGGAATTGTCTCTCTCTTTTTAATTTTAATCACAAACAAAAAAAATAAAAAAAGAGTTAATTTAAACTTGCAAGAGTTAACAATTATTAATGAGCTATCTGTCACTGTCGGTTTAATAATGTTAACTATTGGAAATTTTTTGGGTGGCCAATGGGCTAATGAAAGTTGGGGAAGATATTGGGGATGGGATCCAAAGGAGACATGGGCTTTGATAAGTATTATGGTATATGCTTTTGTATTACACATGAGATTAATACCAGGACTTAAAGGTAAATGGATTTTTAATTTGATGTCAATATTAGCTTTTGCTTCGATTATGATGACATATTTTGGAGTTAATTTTTATTTAACTGGATTACATTCATATGCAAGTGGTGATAAGGTCATAACACCTGATTTTGTTTATTATTCATTATTTTTTGTATTATTATTGGGCTTTCTATCATACTTTAAACATAAAAAGTATTATTAATGTTAAAATTTTATAAGAGAAATAGATGGTTAATTTTATCATTTGTTGGTATTTTAACCTTAAGCTCTGGGTTATGTTTTTTTGGAGAAGCTTTAACATTTAAAAATAATGGCAAGGCATGGTTTTTGTTTGGTACTATTTCATTACTATTAATCAACGCTGGGGTTAGTCTTATGATTGGTGCTAATATCTATAATAAATGAATAATAATTTTTCATCCCTGATACTGATATTGAAAATTAGATATAAATTAACTTGTGTCTTATCCTTATTTATTTATTTAAACTCTTTTGCTCAAATAGAAAGTTCTAGTAGGAAAATTGAACTTTTACCTCCAATGTCTTCAACATTAAAAAATTTAAATATCAGTCCTAAAAATCCAAACTATTTTTCAATTTCTTCTGAATCAAAATCCGAAAAAAAACGAGGTAAATCCATTTTTGAATCTGAAACTTTTTTAGATCCTGGTGATATTTATATGAAGAATTTGCAAAAAGAAAAACAAAAAAAGAATTTTAATAATTATAGTAAAGGAGATTACTTAGGAGATGTTAAAACTGGCTCTGAGTTTGTCAATGTTATTTGTCGAGACTTTGAGTATGTCGATGGCGATATGGTACGTATTTTAGTTAATGATTCCATTATAATAAATAATCTCATGCTAGAAGCAACTTTTTCAGGCTTTAAGCTTCCTTTGGTTAGTGGATTTAATAAAATAGATTTCACCGCCTTAAATCAAGGTTCATCAGGTCCTAATACTGCTGAGTTAAGGGTTTATGATGATAACAACAATATGATTTCATCGAATCAGTGGAATCTTTCTACTGGAGCCACCGCCACTTTTATCGTTGTTAAACAGTAATTTTTTACATACTATAAAGTATGTTTTGTTCATATTTATTATCTTTATTTCAAATAATTAAAAAATATATTATGAAAAAAATAACCTTTGTTTTAATAGCACTTATTACATTTTCTGTTAGTGCACAGAAAAAAAAGAAAAATGGAACAATTTACATAGACCACCCTGGTATTGACTTAGTTGATTCATTCACTCAAGCTTGGATTGCTGGTGATGTTGAAAAAGCTGGCTCAATGCTTTCCGATAACTTTAGAATATCAAATGGTAATAATTTAAATAAAGACGCAAAAGGCTCTACAAAAGATCAGATGATGGGTAATATGAACTGGTGGGTTAATAATATGGATTATCTAAAACTAACAAGAGAGGAAGGTGCATATCCAGATGCTATTGAATATAAAGATTCTGGCGTATGGATTCAAACTTGGGATCATCTTTATGCTGTAAATAAAGAAACAGGTGCTAAAGTTGACATGCCTGTTCATAGGTTATATAGATTAAACAAAGATGCTTCTAAAATCATTGGAATAGTTGAGTATAATAATCAAAATTCATTTAGAAATGTTCGTGATTCTTATGATGAGAGAAAAAATGGTTCTATTTACATAAATCATGAAAATATTAATAACGTAAGAAAAGCTATGTATTCATTTGCTAATGGTGATGCTGAAAAAGCATATAGTTTTTTCCATGACAATGCTGTTTTTGTAGACATAAATGAGTCAAAAAACATGAGTAAGGATGAAATAATAGCTAGAGATACTAAAATATTTTCTAACTGGACACTTACCGGACTTGATGAGTCTGGTTATCCTGATTACTTAGAATATGATTGGAGAAATAGTAAAGTAGTTCAATCATGGTGGAATTTTAGAATGACTAGAAATTCAGATGGCAAAAAAGTTGTTTTACCAGTTTTCTTTTTAGATGATTTTGACGATGATGGTAAAATAGTTAAAAGAAATGCTTATTGGAACGGTCAATTACTGAAATAAATATTTAAATCGATTAAGTAAAAAAACCTCATATTTTGTGAGGTTTTTTTTTAGAATCAAACAAAAGTTATCTTGTCTTTTTCAAGATGAGGAAGTTCATTAAATGACATTAGATTGAATGTTTCTTTTGAATATAAAAAAGTAGTAAAAGAAGTGTTTCTAATAGAAAAATTCAAATCTGTAATTTTCAATTCATCATTTATGTTTAATGATTCAGCTGTTATAGAGCTAATTGTTCCACCTGAAGAAAAGACTCCTATATTCTGATTACTTTTTGTGTTTTTTAAAATAATAGTTAAACCTTTTTTAACATTGTTCCTAAAGTCTTTCCATGAAATAACTCCATTAACAAATATTATATCTTTTACCCATAAATTCAAAAAATATTTAAATCCTAACATTAAGTTTACTTTTTTCTTTTCAGGGTTTAGTTCTATTTCTTTCCATAATTTTTTTATTAACGGATCAGAAATAATCATTTTTGGCATTTCAATTTTCATTGCCTCAGTTGCTTGATGCTCGTTTAGTTCTTTTAAGATAATTGGATTAGGAATTTCTAATTTATTTTTTTTAAAAACTTCTGAAACTATCTCATAAGTATGTTGCTGTCTATGATGTGAGCCCACATATATTTTATCAAAAAGATATTTTTTCTTTACTAAATATTTCCCAAGCTCTAGTGCCTGTAATTCTCCTTTTTTTGAAAGAACATCATAATTATCAGCCCCAAGAGATGCCTGTGCGTGTCTAAAAAAAAATATTTTACTCATTTTAAAAAAGATTTTCAATTCTATTTTTTTGAATTGACTGCCACCCAATAGTACACATTAATTGTGTCATTTTGTTCAAATCCTTGAACTTTTCGTTCGATGTTAACCCTTTGTCATAACGGTAATAAATTTGTTGAACAATGACTGCAATTTTAAATAAACCATAGACATAATAAAAGACTAAATCATTGATTTTTTTTTTACTTCTTTCTTCATATAGGTTAACCAATTCCATTCTTCCCGGATTTCCTGGTTTTGCCGTTGGATAGTTAAGTGTTTGTAATATCATTTGATGGTCAGATTCCATTGTCCAATAAGCAAGAGAAGTGCCCAAATCCATAAGTGGGTCACCTAAAGTGCACATTTCCCAATCTAATATCGATTCTATCTTATTCCATGATTCATCTCTAAAAACAACATTATCATACTTATAATCATTATGTATTAAACTGTGACTATAGTTTGTTGGTATATTTTTTTTTAACCAATCCATTATTTTTTCAGATTTAGGATTGTCCTCTGTTGCAGCATTTAAATATTGTTTACTCCAATTTTTAATTTGTCTCTCCACATAACCATTTGGCTTACCTAAATCACCCAGACCAATTTTGTTAAAATCCAGTTTGTGAAGCTCTACAAATGAATCTAGCCACTTGTTAGCTATTTTTCTATATTCTTTTGCAGATATGTTTCTTTTATTTGCTTCATTTTTAGAAAGTATGACTCCTTCAATTTTTTCCATTATGTAAAATGGGGCACCAATTATAGATTTATCATCTGAATAAATGAATGCTTTTGGAGCTTTTGTAAACCCTTTGTTTAAACCTTTAAGCACTTTAAATTCACGACCCATATCGTGTCCGTACTTAATTGCCCCTTTTGGTGGGCAACGTAATACTAACTCTTTATTTTCTATTTGAATCAGGTATGTTAAGTTTGAAAAGCCATTAGAAAACTGTTCGATGTAGAGTTTACTTTTTCTATTAGAAATAAAATCTTTTTTAACTAAAAAATCCTTTAAAGTTACTTTGTTCAATTCCTCACCACTTCTAACTTTTTGAATCATTTAGTTAATTGTTCTTTAACCAAATTTCTACCCAACTGAAACATATGAACTTCATCTGGACCATCAGCTAATCTAATTGCCCTAGCATAGACATAAAATGAAGCTAGTGGTGTGTCTTGGGATACTCCCATACCACCAAAAGCTTGTATTGCTCTATCTACAACGTTACATGCCATTTGAGGAATTGCTATTTTTATCATTGCAATAAGGTTTGCTCCGACTTTCGCTCCAAATCTATCAATTTTATCGGCAGCTGCGAGGGTTAAAAGCCTGCCTTGTTCAATTTCACAGGCAGATTTGGCAATATCTTGTCTTATGCTACTGTAATCTTTAAGTTTTTTTCCAAAAGTTTCTCTTTCGTTAACTCTTTTGCACATCAAATTCAAAGATCGTTGAGCAGCACCAATTAATCTCATGCAATGATGTATTCTTCCTGGTCCTAACCTTCCTTGAGCTATTTCAAAACCTCTTCCTTCACCAAGAATCATGTTTTCTTTTGGTACTCTTACATTTTTTAATTCAATTTCTGCATGTCCCTCTGGTGAATCTAAATAACCAAATACGCTTAATGGCCTAACAATGGTGATTCCTGGCGAGTCGGCTGGAACTAAAATCATGCTCTGTTGAACATGACGAGATGCAGTTGGATCAGTTTTACCCATAAGTACATATATTTTAGTACTTGGGTTCATTCCTCCGGATGACCACCATTTACGACCATTAATAACATATTCATCATTCTCTTTTACAATAGAAGTCTTAATATTGGTAGCGTCGGACGAAGCAACTTCTGGCTCTGTCATCAAAAATGCAGATCTAATTTCTCCATTCATAAGAGGTTTTAACCATTTATTTTTTTGTTCATCAGTCCCATATTTCGCAAGTACCTCCATGTTTCCTGTGTCTGGAGCAGAACAATTAAATATTTCTGATGAAAAAGAACATCTACCCATTAATTCAGCTAATGGAGCATATTCAAGATTTGTCAAGCCTGGACTTAATTCACCATATCCTCTGGGAAGAAATAAATTCCATAACCCTTCTTTTTTAGCTAGATTTTTTAATTCTTCTAATTTTGGAGAATGTTTCCATGGGTTTTCGAGCCTAAATTCAAGAATTTCTTTTTCATTGTTAAAAATATGTTTTTGCATGAAGTCATCTAACTTATTTTGAAGTTCTAATGATTGTTTACTGTATTCAAAATTCATAATTTAATTTTAGTAATTATTTTACATATTATCAATCAATGGAGCATGTAATAACCCCCCATCATTAACGATTGAAGAGCCAGTCATATAAGAACTTGCATCAGATGCTAAAAAAACAGCTAGACCAGCCATTTCATCTGGAGTTGAAACTCTTCCTAATGGAACATTTTTTAAAAAACTCTTGTAAGAATTTTCATGCTCTAGAAGACCTGCACTGAGTTTAGTTTTAACATATCCTGGACAAATCATGTTAACTCTGATATTATCTTTTCCCCATTCAATAGCTTGATTTTTTCCAAGCATGATTAGAGATGCTTTACTTATGTTGTAAGCTGTCATCATTTTAGAGGGATGTATTCCTTCAATTGAACTAATGTGAATGATGCTACCACCACCATGTTTTTTCATTATTGGATATACTAAATTACTCAATGAAATGGCAGAATTTAAATTAATATCCATTGTTTTTTGGTACAGATTCAATGGCATTTTATCAATCGGTCCAAAATAAGGATTAGTACCCGCATTATTAATAAGAATATCAATACGACCAAATTTGTCCATAACTTTTCTTATTAATTCTTTTTGATGATCTTCTTTAGCTACGTGACATTCAATTCCAATAGCTGAAAGTCCCTCAGAATTAAACTTAGAAGCCACTTTATCAACAGCTTCTTGTTTTCGACTACTTATGACAACATTTGCACCAAATTCTGCAAGTCCTCTTGCTATAGATTCACCAATTCCTTTTGACGCTCCCGTTATTACAGCTACTTTATTATCTAAATTGAATTTTTCTTTAATCATGATAGGTTGAGTATATTAGCTTTCACTAAAATACCATTTTTAATATAATTATTAGGGTGTGAAATCTATCTTGTCTAGTTATAAAGAGTTCCTGTATTCAAAAAATAAATTAAAATTTGGATCTTACAAAGAGTTACATAGTTGGAGTGTTAATGAACCTTCTGTTTTTTGGGATTCTATTGTTAGTTTTTTTAAAATTGACTTTGATAAATATTCAAATCATATTTATAAACCAAACAAAAACTTTATCAAAACACAATGGTTCAATGGTTCAAAAATCAGCTATTCAAAAAATGTTTTTAAAAATGACAGTCTCAAAACTCCAGCTATTAAGTATCAAGACGAGACTGGAGAATATTCCGAAATTTCATGGAATTCTTTGAAAATTAAAACATTAGAATTTCAAGAAATTTTAATTAAAAACAATATAAATGTAGGTGATAGGGTAGTGGGTTATTGTTCCAACTCGCCTGATGTGATAGCAGCATTTTTAGCAGTTAATTCATTAGGAGCAATATGGTCATCATGTTCTCCAGATTTCGGATATGATTCTGTTTTGGATCGTTTTAATCAAATTCAACCTAAATTTTTATTTTATCACTCAACTTATAAATATAATGGTAAGAAATTTTCCTTGGATTCAAAGATTTTAAGTTTAAAAAAATCAATAAAATCCATTTCATCTGTTCTAGATTTAAATTCTAAATCAAAATTTGAAGTTGAATACAGAAAAGTTGATTTAAATTTTACTCCCGTGGATTTTGATCATCCAATTTGGATTTTATTTTCCTCTGGAACAACAGGAAAACCTAAAGCAATTACTCACAGAACTGGAGGAATGATTTTAGAACATTATAAAGCTTTGTCAATTCATCAAAATGTTTCTAACAGAGATACTTATTTCTGGTTTTCAACAACAGGTTGGATGATGTGGAATTACTCTTTAAGTTGTCTTTTGATTGGTTCGTCTTTATGTATTTACAATGGGTCTCCTATTTATCCTGATAATGGTGTGCTTTGGAGATTAGCTAAAAAAGCGAAAATTAATCACTTTGGACATGGAGCTGTTTTTTTTAAAAATTTTTTATCAAAATTACCAGATCATATTAATTTTTCGGATTATTCATTTTTGAAAACTATTGGTTCTACAGGTTCACCATTATTTAAAGAAACAAATATTGGTCTTAGTAAAATTTTTCCAAATACTCATATTATATCTTTGAGTGGCGGAACAGATGTTTGTACTGCTTTTATCGGGGGGAATATTAATTCAAAAGTCTTTCCTGGTGAAATACAATGTAAAATGTTGGGAGCTGCAATTGAGGTATGGGATAATGATGGTAAAAAGGTAAAAAGAAAGATGGGTGAACTGGTTCTAACTAAACCTTTTATTTCGATGCCAATTTTTTTATGGAACGATAAAGGTGATATTAGATACACGGACAGTTATTATTCTAAATTCAAAAATATTTGGAACCATGGAGATTGGGTAACTGAAACTAATAATGGAGGGTTTATTGTTCATGGACGATCCGACTCTACTTTAAATAGATCTGGAGTTAGGATTGGAAGTTCCGAAATTTACAGTGTATTAAATAATTTAATACATATTGATGACGCGTTAATAATTCATATCAATAAAAATAATAGTGATAAATTAATTCTTTTTATTAAATCTTCTTCACCTATTAATAGTGAACAACTAAAAGTTTTGATTCGATCAAAATGTTCACCAAGACATGTCCCTGATTTATTTTTTAAAGTACCCGATATCCCTTACACACTAAGCGGAAAAAAAGTTGAAGTACCAATAAAAAAAATATTAATGGGTAAAAACCCTGAAAATGTAGTTAGTAAAGATTCATTAAGAAATCCAGAATCCTTAAACTGGTTTATAGATTTTTACGAATACTTGTCTAAAAGCTTAGTTTGATTTTCAATAGAATCAAAAAATTCCTTTTTTGTTGTTTCTATTAATTCTTTTACTGTTGGGCAGTTTTTAATAGTTGTAACACCTTGACCCGCTGACCAAATTGTACTCCATGCTTTCGCTTCATTCTCAACATCCATCTTTGCCTTATCCCCCCACATTTCTTCTGTTATACCCATTGATTCTAAACTAGGTTTTAAAAAATTAGCATTAACTCCAGATACTGCAGCTGTATAAATGATATCACTTGCGGAGGATTCAATTATCATTTGTTGATATTTTTCATCTGCTTGACTCTCGTTAGTATTTATAAATCTTGTTCCCATGTATGCCAAATCTGCTCCCATTTGCATTGCAGAAGCAACATCATTTCCATTGGAAATGCAACCTGATAGTAAAATTGTTTTATCAAAGAAGCTTCTCACCTCAGAAATAAAGGGCATGGGGTTAAGTGTCCCTCCGTGTCCGCCAGCACCTGCTGCGACTAAAATCAATCCATCAACACCAGCCTCAGCAGCTTTTTCAGCATGTCTTTTTTTAATTACATCATGAAACACAAGTCCGCCGTATGAGTGAACAGCCCTTACGAGTTGACTTACAGCTCCTAGTGAGGTTATAATTAATGGCACTTTATGCTTGATGCAAATAGCTAAATCTTTTTTAACTCTTGGATTGGAGTGATGAACAATTAAATTAACTCCAAAAGGTGCAGCTTTTTTCCCAGTTTCTTTTTCAAAATCTTCTAATCCTTTTTTTATTTCAATTACCCACTCCTCAAATCCCTCTGTTGTTCTTTGGTTTAATGCAGGAAAAGTTCCTACAATTCCATTTTTACAACATTCGAGAACTAATTTTGGTCCAGATATTAAAAACATTGGTGCTGCAACAGCAGGAATACTTAGTTCGTTAATAAATTCAGGTTTTTTCATTTTTATATTATTTTTTTAAACATTTCCATATCCTCCATCAATATTCATTGAAGATCCATTTACAAAAGATGATTCTTCACTTAGTAGCCATACAATGCTGTCAGCAACTTCTTTACTATCACCAACTCTTTTCATGGGATTAACCAGGGTATTAAATTCTAAGATTTTTTTTGGTACTTGCTTTATCATTTCAGTTTCAATAAAACCAGGACAAACAGCATTCACTCTAATGTTATGGGAACCATATTCTATCGCAGCAGATTTAGTTAGACCCAAAACTCCATGTTTTGATGCACAATATGCTGAACCACCTCCAACACCTTTGATTCCTGCCATAGAAGCTACGTTAACAATTCTTCCAGCTCCTTGTTTTAGCATATATTTAATTTCATTTTGCATACAGCAAAACACTCCAGTTAAGTTTATATTGATTGTGTTATTCCAATCCTTTAGACTTAGTTTATGAATTCCATCAAAATTTCCTCCAATTCCAGCGTTGTTAACAGCTAAATCAATACTACCTTCAATATCAAATATTTTTTTAATAACAGTTTCAATTTCGCTGCTGTTAGAAACATCTAGTTTGTAAAAAACGGCTTTACCACCATTTGAAATTATATTTTCAACACTGTTGTTACCTGAATCTTCATTGCGATCTGTTACAATAACCTTTGCACCTTTAACAGAAAGAGCAACTGACGTTGCTCTTCCTATTCCTGAGCCCGCGCCTGTTACGAGGGCTATTTTATTTTTAAGATCTGTCACTAATTATGTTTATCTCTTATTAAAGATCTAGTCTTAATGTTACTAATCCACTCATACCTATTAGAGGCATTCCAGGGAATACAGAGTATTTTTCACCACCTAAATTGTATACCGCAAGGTCAATGTATGTTTTAGGCGAAACTTTAAGTCCAATATTAGTATCATAAATATTTCTTTGTCCTACAAGTCCTGAATAAAATTCTCCCATATCAGCATTGAAACCACTGTCGTATTTGTGAGATAGTCCAAATACCCATTTACCAGCAGCATAATTCAGTCCAGATTTAACTCTAGTTTTTGAATGGTTCATGAAGTAGGTATTAGTTTCATTAATATCACCAATATCATCTCTAGCAAATTCAGTTTCACTAACTCCGGAATAATTAACAAACATACTAAGGTTATCAGACGGTCTCCATTTCAAGCCTGTATCAATTCCCCAATATTTGATTTTACCAAAGTTTCTGTAACCCATCATAATGTTATTTTTACCATTATTAGGGGCTTGGTCTGATTCAATTACTCCAACGGCACCATTAAGACCAGCTTGTAAAGCACCACCAACAAGAAGATTTGTCATTCCTGTTGCAAGTTGATCTGCAAATGGCTGAGTCCCATTAACACCTCCAAAAATTGTATTAAATGCATAATCATATGCAAGTGGAAAATATGTAGCAGCAACATCTGTTGCAAGAGTTGGAAATGCAACTAAAGGAGATAAAATTGTTTGAGCAAAAAAGTTTTCCTTTTGTGTATTATACACATCAACACTCCATGATAAATTATCAGAAAGCATGCCATTGAAACCAATTTCATAGGTTTGATCAATCTGAAGTTTTCCTTTATCTCCACCTTGCAAAGGGCCAAAAGGATTACCATCAGTGTCAAGTAATACACCACTAGTAAAGCCAGCAGTACCAGCAACAGTAGCTAAAGTATTTTGACTACTTAGCCAAGGGACAAATGAAGCTAAAGCTGCGAAAGGAGAATTAGGAGCTTGAATTGCTCCTATAGTTCCTGGAGTTAAAACTGCAAATAATGTCGCGTGAGGCATTCCGATTCCAGGATTTGAAGGTACAGCTCCACCACCAAATAAGTATTTGGTTTTAATGTTATCAAATGTTTGTGCTTGACTGTTTCCAAGAATAGTTACGTTTATATCACCAGGCATGAAAGCAACAGGAAGGTCTAGAAACATAGTTAAAGCAGATGGTGGTATATGTGCTTTGTTGTATGTTAATCTAAAACTGTGTCTTGGTGTAGCTTTCCAAACTAATCCAATTCTAGGAGAAAATGATTTTGCTTCAAGTGCAGAAAAAATATCATAACGCCCTGAAAGAGATAAAATTAAATCTTTTGTTACATCTGTTTTTGTAGATAAGTATGCTCCGTAAACTCTGTAATCATCATTACTTTCATTTCTTCCGAACGTTCTGCCGTAAGATTCAAATTCAGCAAATTTATGTTCGTATCCTATTGATACGTCAGTTCCTATGTTGTCAAAACTAAGGTCTTGTTGGACCTGAAGTTGCGATTGATTACTATCTATGTAACTAACTAAACCTGTTCTATAATTAAATCCAACTTCATTATCATATTGTCCAGGGATATTTTTTGTGTAATTGTAGTTTACAAATAAATCATTTGAATTTAATCGAAGCTGAACAAAATACGTTTTCTGGTCAGCAAAAACTTCTCCTGTTCCAGATGTCCAAGCGTTCCCTATTGTTCTTCCCATTCCAGCAACTGCTGTTAAAGAAAAATTTTGAGAGGGTCTGTAATATACAGTAGCATCAACTCCTTTCCCTTGACCATCTCTAATTTGATTGATGGTTTGACCAGTTGCTTGCATGGTTTTAGAGTCTGTGATAGCATTACTACCACCTGCACCAAAAATTGCTGTATTTTGAGAATCACTTAAGTTCCATTCTCCATTTTCAGCATATCTGAAGTTAAATTTATAACCTAAAGTTTTTTCATCATTACTCACAGCATGTCTGAAATAAACTGATTTCATATTAAAATTTCCTTTATTTAGAATCGATCCCCCATTGGCAATAGCCCCTCCTTGAAGTTGAAGTGTAGATCCAGGATATTTAAATGCATCTTTACTTTGGTAATGAACAACTCCTCCACCAACACCAGCACCGTATAGTGCTGCTTGGGGTCCTCTGACAACCTCGACTCTTTCTAAGTCAATCATACTTAAATTACTATTACCTGAGTCGAAAATATTAAGACCTACTTGTGATAAATCTCTATAATCTAACATTACAAGAGTAGATGTTGAAAATATATCTACATTATCTCTAATTGTAACATTTGTTCTACTAGCACCCTGTTTATCCACTTGAACACCGACAACATTATCAAGCATTACAGCAGCATTGTATGTTGGTCTGTTTTCAATTTCTTTTAGTAAAATGGTAGAAATTGAAGTCGCTGATTCAGAAACCTTTTCAGGTTTTCTAGATCCAGCTATTACAACTTCGTCTAGTGTTTCACCAGAAATCAATGATAATGAAATAATTTGTGATGTAGAATTAACCATTAAAGATTGACTGGTATAGCCCATTGAACTTATTTCCAAAGTCCATGGTAAATCTTTATCTGAAGATATTGAAAATTCGCCATTATTATCAGTGACAACTCCAGTATTAGTACCTTGAATGATAACATTAACTCCAAATAGTGTGTTAATTCCATCGGTAACTTTTCCAGTTACGGTGTTAGTTTGAGCATTAACCATAAAAAAGGTGGCTAAAATAAAGGTCAAACTAGATAAATAAAATTTAAATTTCATAATTGTTGTTTAGGTTAAATTGTAAAAAATTCTTCTGTTTTTAAATAATTAATAATTTTAATTTCAAAATTTATGAATTCATCATAATATGTGGCAAAATAATACTATTTATCCGGTTTTTAAAATTTTTATTAAAATCATGACCCATTCCCCTTATGATAACTAGCTTTGATCCGTGTATTAAAGAGGCCATTTTTTTTGAATGACTTGGAGGTATAAGAGGGTCGTCTGAACCATGAATAATTAAGGTTGGTGTTAGAATTTTTTTTAATTTGCTATATCTGGAACCAGAATTCTTAATCGCTTTTTTATGTTGAAAGAATGCTTGATTATTAAATCCATTTCTTTTTTTTATTTCATATAATACTTTATCTAATTCTTTTTCATGATTATGAATACAATTTTCGGTTCCTGTCCATATATGCGATAACTTAAAATGAAATTTAAGTACTTTTTTTACACTTCTTTCTTTATTACGATATCCCCAAATCATTTTCCTTAATTGTGAAATTTTAACACTGTCAGCCATTTCTGCTTCTGGATCAAATAAATATCCAGAGGACATTATTGAGGTAATAGATAATATTTTTTCAGGATAATTAATTGCTAAAATTTGAGAAATCATTCCTCCCATTGAATATCCAATCAAATGAAATTTGTCAATTTTTAAATGATTCGTTACAGCTAAAGCATCCAAAGCCATATCATTCAAGTTATAGGAATTGGATTTACTCCAATTCCTTATCCAGTCAGACATACCAACTCCTCTATTGTCAAATTTTATAACTCGAAAATTATTTTTTAAAATTGTACTAACCATAATCTCTGGCCATTGCAATAGTGATTCTGAGGATCCATTAATTAATAAGACTGTGGCAATGGGCTTCTCACATGAGCACAAATCTTCATAAAATATCTTGACTCCAATATTGTTGGCATACCCAGTATGGCCAGTAATAAGTTCTGAAGTATCTTTAAATGTTGCGTTTGAAATTAATTTCTCAACATAATTTTCAAGTACATTATCAATAAATAAATGGTTGTATGTAACAACAGCAACTAAGCCAACTGTAAAAGCAAAAAGGTATAACATTTAATTATTCCCAAATAACTGTTTTATCGCTTTTTTCCCAGTTGTTGTATTGACTAGAAAACTGTTCATCAATTTTAGCTCTTTTTATTTTTAAAGTTGGAGTTGTCATGCCATTATCAGGAACCCAATCATCTTTAACTAAAATAATTTTAGAAATTTTTTTATAATTATCTAATTTATCGTTCACCTCTAATAAAATATTGCTTAGTTTTTTTGAAACAGTTTCTTTGTTTTTAATCGCTGATTCAGATGGAACTACCAAAAGTAAGGGTTGAGTACAATTTAAACCTACGATACAAATTTGAGAGAATTCGTTTATATTTCCAAAATAAGCTTCTAAAACTCCTGGTTCAATATATTTTCCTTTTGATGTTTTAAACATATCTTTAATTCTACCCGTTATGTATAAAAATCCATCGTTGTCAATGTGACCTTTATCGCCTGTATGAAGCCATCCGTTTTTTAACGTTTGATCAGTAATTTCCTTGTTTTTGTAATATTCACTGAGTGTATAGGGACCTTTCATTAAAATTTCTCCTTCCTCACTTATTTTTAAATCAACCCCTGCTGTTGGTCTTCCAACTGAGCCTCTTCCAAGAGGTTGATATGGATCAAGATTGGTACATGTAGCACAATTCTCTGTCATTCCGTATCCATTGGTAATATATATTCCAATACTTTTATACCAGTCCAAAAGTTCCAATGGCATTGCAGCAGCACCCGTAACCAAGGCTTTAGCTCTAGACATTCCTAAAGCACCAATTAATTTCTTTTTAATGAGGGTAGAAATCAAAGGAATCTTTAAAAAAAGAGAAAGCTTTTTTTGTGGCATTTTCATTAAAATCTTTTCTTGAAATTTCGAATAAATCCTAGGAACTCCCTGAAATGCAGTGGGTTGAACATCATTTAGGTTTTGTCCAAAAGTTTCTAGAGATTCAACAAAAGATAATGTCCCGCCATATCTAAAAGCAACATGTTCAATAACAACTCTTTCAAAAATATGATTTAAAGGCATGTATGAGATAAAATGATTATTTCCACTGAAATCAACTTTAAGTGGATTGCCGTCTTCTGTAATTCTTTTAGTATTAAAAAGTGTTTCGTAAGTTAATACAACTCCTTTTGGATCACCAGTTGTTCCAGATGTGAAAATAATTGTCCAAATATCTTTAAGTTTGGGTTGATAGTTTTCCATAATTGGATCAAAACTGTTAATAAAGTCAAACCATTGCTTGCCTTCAGATACTTTAGAATGATTCTTGTAATGAGGGAAGGAAATTATAGGCATGTCGTTTTTAACCCCTTTCTTCATTTCTTCCCAATTTTCTAATTTACCAACAAACAATGCATCAACATCTCCAAAATCAAGTAACTTTTCAATTTCATTAGATTTAAGGGTTGGAAAAAAAGGAACTGAAATGTATCCAGCGATAGAAATAGCTAAATCAGCAATAATCCACTCCCTACAGTTTTTTGAAACCAATCCGATATGACTGTTTTCTGGAAGATTTAATGATTTCAAGCCCTTCGCAAGTTTTCTTGACATTGTCCCTACTTCTCCCCAAGTATAATTTTCCCATAATTCTCCAAAAGGTTGTTTTAAAAAGGGTTTATTTTTAAGTTTTTGTTCCCATTTATAAAAGGGAAAATCAAATAATTCATCAATCATGATTTTAAATTTTATTTAGTTGCTGTTCTAATTTTTATTTACAAATACTATTCCTTTATCATCACCAATTGAATATAACAAAAATAATCCATCATCATAGTGTATGTTTAAATAAAATAAAAGTGATAAAAAAGCTGTGATAAAGGTTAAAAATAGATTTATTTTAAATTTTTCATTTTCGTTTTATACTTACAACATTATAATCAGAAAGGTTTACTTTCCTTGTTTTTAAACGATATGATACAGTTGTTCCTGGCCAAATAGTTACATTTTTTTTCTTTTGACCTGAAATATACCAACTCTTACATCCCCCTGTGTACCAAATCATTTTTGATAGTTTTTTTTGAATTTTCATATTAAATTTTTGGAAAACTTCACTTTTTAAGTTTAAAAATGAATTTGGTCGTTTTTTTAATTTTTTAAGAAAATCCAACGCATAATTGTATTGAGATTCCATCATATGAATAATAGAAGTATGAGACAATCCGCTGTTTGGTCCAATTAAAAATAGAAAATTTGGCATATCGCATGATGACATTCCATAAAAGGCTTCTCCACCGTTAATATTCCATTCATCAAATAATCTTTTTTTATTTATCCCTTCTAGATTAAACATGTGTGAAAATTGAGCAGTTTTGAACCCTGTTCCATAAATTATAGCATCTAGTTCATGAAATTCACCATTAGAATCAATAATTCCGTTTTCTTTAATCTCCGTAATATTATTTGTAACCAGTTCAATATTTTCTTTTTGAACAGCTTGATAGTATAAATTTGAAAATAATATTCTTTTACATCCTATCTCATAATTAGGAATAAGTTTTTTCTTTAAAACAGGGTCTTTTACAGACTTGTTTAAAAATTCAATTGACTCCTTTTTTAGTACTTTTGCTGCTATACTATTCCTGTACTTGAACATCCCTCTTAGTTCCAGCGTCCAATAAATAAATTCTCTCCACAACCAGTTGTAGAAAGGGAATTTTTTGAATCTTTTTTTTGCTTTCTCTGAAATTACAGTATTCTGTCTTGGGGAAATCCATGGAGCAGTTCTTTGGAATATTGTCATTTTTTTTGGTAAATCTGAAATGTATGGGATTATTTGAACTGAACTAGCACCAGTTCCGATTATTCCAATTCTTTTTTCTTTTAAGTTGTAATTATGATTCCAATTTGAAGAATGAAAACTTTCTCCTTTAAAATTGTTTATCCCTTTAATTTTTGGAAACAATGGCTCATTAAGCCCTCCAACTGCAGTTAATAGTAATCTAGCTTTAATTGAACTTTTCTTTGTATCAGTAATTTTCCATAGTCCTGTTTCTTGATTGAACTTAACATCGTTGACTAAAGTATTGGTTTTTAAATGTTTTTTTAAATCATATTTATTAACGCAGTGATTTAAATATTCAAGAATTTCATCATGTGGAGCGCACAAATTACTCCAATTAGGATTCAATTCAAAGGAAAATGAATATAAAAATGAAGGAATATCACATGCACAACCTGGATAATTATTGTCTCGCCAAGTTCCTCCAATGGAATTAGACCTTTCTAATATTAAAAATGAATTATAACCACTTTGTTTTAATTTTATGGCCATCCCAATTCCAGCAAAACCTGCTCCAATAATTATTGCATCATGTGACTTTTCGGTTCCTTTCATAACTCTAAAAAATGTATATTTTTAAATTTCATTTTTTATTAATTTTTTGTTTTATGTTAATGTATTTTTCTTTAGTTATTGGATATTTCAGAATAAAAAGAACTGAAAAAAAATAAATAAACATTAAAAGTGGTCCACCAATTATTCCAAGTTTCATTATAGTTTCATTTGGAATATCATGTAAGTCAGTTTGTGTTGGAAATGAAATTAATTTAAGAAGAATTCCTGCAAAAAAATATCCAAAACCTACGGTTAATTTATAGGCAAATGACATTGTGGAAAAAAATAAGCCTTCGTGTCTTTGTTTTGTTAATGATTCGTATTCATCAACAACGTCTGCCATCATTGAATAGGCAAGACTCATTGAAGTCCATAAAAAAGTAAATCCAATAGTTGATAATAACGTATATATTAAAAGTAAATTTGAAGTTCCATTTTCTGGAAAAAAACCTAATAATCTAAAATTATATGGACTAGCCATGAAAAATCCAAAAATTATAGTACTAATAATTACACCTGTTTTTTTATCAAATTTTTCTCCCATTTTGGGAGCAGTGTATAAAGAAATTAGTCCTGCAATTCCACCCGAAAAAATAATAACAGCTATTTCGTTTTGATTAAGTTCAAAAAAATAAGATAAAAAATATGTTGTCATTGAATTTCCAATTCCAAAGGCGACGTAAACCATCATAGTAAACAAAACAACAGAGTTAAACGATTTCATCTTTAAGGCAATTCGAATGTTTTTAAATAATGAATTAATGGATTCTTTTTTGTTAATTTTAGGTAATTTGGGTATCGTGTGTTTTGTTCCATAAACACTTAATAGAATCGAAATTATCATGATAAGAGAACAGAACATTGCAAACTTTGGATAAGCATCACTATTTAACAATCCAGTTGACATTCCCTCCTTTGGAATGAAAAAGTATATTAAACCAAACAACGATACAAACGGTGAAATTAATGTAGTAAACATTATACGATAACTAGTGATAACGGTTCTTTCATTGTAATCAGAGCTCAGTTCTGCTCCAAGTGACATTCCTGGTACTAAAAAAAGTGTTAAAAAAAACCTAATTAAAATTGAAAAAATAGTCAACCACAAAAATAATTGTAATTGGTTTAGCCCACTAATTGGAGTAAATAAAAGGTAGGTTGATATTCCAAGCGGAATTGCAGATATAAACATAAGAGGATGTCTTCGTCCCCATTTTTTGGATTTATAATTATCAGAAATACTTCCAATAATTGGATCTGAAATAGCATCAAATAAAATAGCAATTAGTGTTGCTAAACCTGTGTAGGCTTGGTCCAGCCCTAGGATTTGACTAAAATAAAAGAATACAAAAATAGCATATAAAATATCTTTAATTCCAACAGAAATAAATCCCAGACCATAAAAAAATTTTGTTTTAGAATCTAATCTCATAAAAATATTTTACTTACACTTTTTAAAAGTACTTTAAAAAAACTAAATAATAATTAATTTTTACACCATTAAAAAGGAAATATATTTTCATTAATTTTACAATTGGTCTTATATATCAACCCATTTAAATAAAACGATTGTTTAATGAAATCTAGAAGTTTTAATATTGACGTTTTAAGTTCAAGTTTTATTGAAAATGAAATTTCAATGAAAAAGTTATTAAAAGAACTCAATTCTTATTTTGCTTTATCAAAATCTGAGGGTAGTAAAGAAAAAATTAAAAGAACAAGAACCAGAAAAAAACTTCTTGCAAGAGAAAAAATTGATTTATTATTAGATAAGAAAAAACCTCATATTGAACTAATGTCTTTGGCTGGACTAAAACATGAAAATGGATTTGGTGCTGGCGGGACTACTGTTGTTGTTTTAGGGTATGTTTCCGGAACACTTTGCTTGATTAATGCAAATGTTGCCACACGAAAAGCTGGAGCAATTGATTATGCTACAAGTTTAAAAAATTTAAGATTATCTCAAATAGCAAAACAAAATAAATTATTAACCATTAATTTAGTTGAAAGTGGAGGGGCAAATTTACCAGATCAGGACAGAGTTTTTAATAATTATGGAAAATTTTTCATGGAAATGTCAAGAAGGTCTAAAGATGGTATTCCAACAATTTCAGTTGTTTTTGGTAATGCAACTGCTGGTGGTGCCTATGTGCCAGGCATGTCGGATTATTCTATTTTTCAAAAAAATGCCGCTAAAGTCTTTTTAGCAGGTCCACCTTTGGTTAAAATGGCAACAAATGAAGATGCAAAAGATGAGGAACTAGGTGGGGCTATGATGCATAGCACTATTTCTGGAGTTTCTGATTTTTTAGCAAAAGATGAAAAAGAAGCTATTGAGATAACTAAAGATCTCATTAAAAAAATTCAACAGCCTAAAGAAAACAAGTTCGAAAATCAATCATCTTTGCCGAAATTTGATAAAAATGAGATTTTAGGAATTATTCCATCTAATTTAAAGAAACCGTTCGATATCAGAGATTTAGTAAGAAGGTTTGTCGACAGTTCAGAATTTATTGAATTTAAAGAAAATTATGGGAGAACAATGTTTTGTTGTTGGACAAAAATTAATGGTTATCCTGTAGGAATTATTGCTAATAATGGAGTTATTTTTATAGAGTCAGCTAAAAAAGCTACACATTTTATTCAATTGGCTAATAAATCAAATACCCCATTACTTTTTATTCACAACACAACTGGTTTTATGGTTGGGAAAAAATATGAACAAAATGGAATGATAAATAGTGGGTCTCAATTAATTCATGCCGTTTCTGGAAGTACTGTTCCACACATTAGTTTACAAGTAGGTAATTCATATGGCGCTGGGAATTATGCTATGTGTGGTAGATCATTCGAACCTAGATTTTTATTCTCTTATCCAAATGCCAAGTCTGGTGTTATGGGGGCAGATCAATTGTCAGGTGTTATGGAAATTGTAAAAAGAAATTCAGCATCATCATTAAATAAAGTAATTGATGAGGAAAAACTTCAACATGAAAAGAAATTATTGGCTGAACAAGCTGACGAGAAGGCTAGTGTTTGGCATACAACATCTGAAGTTTGGGATGATGGAGTTATTGACCCAACCGAAACCAGAAAATATTTATCCTTGGCATTAGCTACAGTTTACAGTAACGAAATAATTGGATCTAGTTCTTTTGGAGTATTTAGAATGTAAAATAAATTATGAGATATTTCAATAAAAATGATATAAAAAACATAAAATCATACAACTTTGATTTTATAGAATTGTTTGAATTGAATCATATTTTAACTATTACACTAAATCGCCCAAAAAAAAAGAATGCCTTACACCCTCAAATGATTAACGAAATAGCATTTGCTTTTCAGTATGCTTCAAATAATGATAATATTAGAGCTTTAAAGCTCAAGTCGAAGGGTAATGTTTTTTGTTCTGGACTAGACCTCAAAGCCTTGGCTGGTGATGTTGAGAAAAACAACTCAACTGTTCCGATTGCCAATTCAAAAATATTGATTGGCGATTTATTCAATAAATTATATAAACCTAAAATTTGTCAATTAGAGGGAGATGTTTTTGCTGGAGGTTTATTGTTAGTTGCTGGTTGTAATTATGTTATTTCAATTGACGGTCTTAAACTGGGTTTGCCAGAAGTAAAAAGAGGATTATTTCCAATGCAAGTTATGGAATCTCTATCAAAAGTAATTCCTAATAAAAAAGTAATTGATTGGTGCATTAGAGGATACGATTTAGATGTTAAAATTGCTAATAAGTGGGGTTTAATTTCTCAAATAGTTGATCAATCTAAAATTGAATCATCTGTTTCAAAATGGTTATCTGAAGTTACTAATAATTCACCCACAGCAATTAAATATGGCTTGGAGGCGAATCATAAAATAAACACGAGTGAGTCTAATCATGTTTACCTTTCAGAAATGTTAGATTTAGTATTGAACTCCAATGATGCAAAAGAAGGAATTTCCGCTTTTAAAGAAAAAAGAAAACCAAATTGGAATTAAACTCTTTTTAAAAAAATATTATGCACGCATAATATTTTTTTATATTTTTGGCTTTCTTGTGTTCAATACAGTATTCAAAAATATATTATATGTTAAAAAATAAAGTTGTAAAACTGTCGGTCAGGCCAATTGGTTTTCCGCCTAAAGAAACATGGATCTATGAAAATGAAGATGTAAAAGAAATCAATGAAGGTGAAATTTTATTAAAAAATTTATATGTTTCTTTAGATCCAGCTATGAGAGGATGGTTAAATGAAGCTAGGTCTTACATTCCGCCTGTAAAAATTGGAGAAGTTATGAGAGCAGGTACATTAGGAGAAGTTGTAAACTCAAAAAATTCAAAATTTAAAAAAGGTGATATTCTTTCTGGTTGGGGAGGGGTTCAACAATATTCGATTTCAAATGGTAAGGGATATTTTAAGTTACCAAACACCGATATACCCCTACCAACTTATATTGGAACTTTGGGTATGCCTGGAATGACTGCTTATTTTGGAATCCTTGAGGTTGGTAAAATCAAACATGGTGATACTGTTTTAGTTTCTGCAGCAGCTGGTGCAGTAGGAAGTATTGTTGGTCAAATTGCTAAAATAAAAGGATGTAAGGTTATTGGAATTGCCGGTGAAAAGCATAAGTGTGATTACGTTGTTAACGAATTAGGTTTCGATGGTTGTATCGACTATAAAAACGAAAGTGTTAAAAGAGGAATAAAAAGAGAATGTCCTGATGGAATCGATGTTTATTTTGATAATGTTGGTGGAGAAATACTAGACGCTGCTTTAATTTTTTTAAAAATGGGAGCTAGAGTTGTAGTATGTGGAGCAATTTCGCAATACAATGAAATGTCTGCAAAAGGACCAAATAATTATTTGTCTTTACTTGTTAACAGAGCTTCAATGAAAGGTATGGTTGTTTTTGATTTTGCTGAGAAATACCCACTAGCAACAAAAGAAATGACGGAATGGATTTTAAACGGCACCTTGAAATCAAAAGAAGATGTTTATGAGGGAATTGACAATTTTTATGAGGTTTTTAAAAAGTTATTTAATGGAGAAAAGAAAGGAAAATTAATTTTAAAGTTATAATTATGAGAGATGCATTAATAGTTTCAACGGCAAGAACTCCGCTCACAAAATCATATAGAGGAACATTTAATAACACAACTGCTCCAACAATGGCTGGCTGGGCAATAAGGGAAGCTGTTAAAAGGTCGGGTGTTGATCCAAACAAAGTTGATGATGTTATTATGGGTGCTGCTCTTCAACAAGGAACTACACATGCTAATGTTGCAAGAAACGCTGGCTTAGCTGCTGGTCTTCCAGTTACCGTAAGTGGTATGAGTCTCGACAGACAATGTTCATCTGGAATGATGGCTATTTCTACTGCCGCAAAACAAATAATTTCTGATGGAATGGATGTAGTTGTTGGTGGTGGTTTAGATTCAATAAGCTTAGTTCAAACTCAAAAAATGAATTTAGACAGATATGTTGATGAAAACTTAATTTTAAAACATGAACATATTTATATGCCCATGCTTCAAACTGCTGAGGTTGTGGCTAAAAGATATAAAATACCGAGAGAATTGCAGGATCAATACGCTTTACAAAGTCAATTAAGAACTGCTAAAGGTCAAAAAGAAGGCAAATTTGATGATGAGATTATTCAAGTAACAACTTCAATGGGAGTTATGAACAAAGAAACCAAAGAAATTTCTTTTGTTGACAAGACTATTTCTAAAGATGAATGTAATAGACCAACTACCACAATTGAAGGACTGAGATCATTAAATCCTGTAATTGAAGGAGGTTCAATTACAGCAGGAAATGCTAGTCAACTTTCAGATGGTGCCTCTGCATGTGTTTTGATGGAATCTAAAATCGCTGCACAACATAATGTGACTCCACTTGGTATTTACAGAGGTTTAGCAGTCGCTGGATGTGAACCTGATGAGATGGGAATAGGTCCTATTTATGCAGTTCCAAAATTACTAAAACAAAACGGTCTTAAAATGAAAGATATTGGATTATGGGAGTTAAATGAAGCATTTGCTGTTCAAGTAATCTATTGTAAAGATATATTAGGTATTCCAAATGAGCTTCTCAATGTAAATGGAGGTTCTATTTCTATTGGTCATCCCTACGGAATGAGTGGTTCAAGAATGGTTGCTCATGCTCTTATTGAAGGAAAAAGAAGAGGAGCTAAATATGTTGTTTCTACTATGTGTGTTGGTGGTGGAATGGGTGCTGCTGGTTTGTTTGAGGTTGTTTAATCATATAATAAGCGGTCATAAATTAAAATAATAACTTAAATTAAAAAAAATGAAAAGATTAGAAGGTCAGGTAGCTATTGTAACTGGTGGAGCTAGAGGAATTGGTCGTGGTATTTGTGAGGTTTTTTGCCGTGAAGGTGCCACAGTAGCTTTGTGGGATGTTTTGGATGGAAGCGACACAGCAAAAGAAATAACTCAAAACGGAGGAAATATATTTTTTCAGAAAGTTGATGTTACATTACAAGATTCTGTTGATAATGCAATTGGAGAAATAATAGAAAAGTATGGAAAAATAGAAATTCTTATTAATAATGCAGGTATTATTCGAGATAGATCTTTTCTTAAAATGACAGAAGAAGAATGGGACTCCGTTATTAATGTAAATCTTAAATCTCTATTTATTGTAACTAAATCGGTTATTCCTCATATGAAAGAAAATGGATATGGAAGAATTGTTTCTGCTTCTTCAATAAATGGCTCAGCTGGAGCATTTGGTCAAACAAATTATTGTGCTACTAAAGCAGGAATCTCAGGATTTACCAGAGCACTTTGTAAAGAGGTTGGTAAAAATGGTATTACCGTTAATGCAGTTGCACCTGGCTTTGTGAAATCAGTAATGTCGGATAGTATGCCAGAAGAGATAATTAAAGCTGGTATAAAAATGATTCCCGTAGGTAGAATTGGTACACCTGAAGATATGGGTCATGCGTATCTATTTCTTGCCTCTAAAGAAGCTGGATTTGTCAGTGGAATTACACTTCATGCAAATGGAGGAGCAATGCCTATGTAATAATTAATTTAAAATTAAATAAATAATGGAAAATAAAGAAGCTTATAAAACTCATTTTGAAAATTTAGAAGAAATGAGTAAAAGTGTTGGTAAAGAACTTGGAATAAGTAATTGGGTAGAAATAAGTCAAGAAAAGATTAATTTATTTGCAAAAATAACCGAAGATGAACAGTGGATTCATATTGATGCGGAAAAATCTGCTAAAGAATCACCTTATAAAACTACAATCGCTCATGGATTTATGGTATTATCTTTAGCTTCTCGATTTTCTTACGATACCGTTAGTATTGCTAGTGTTAAAATGGGTGTTAATTACGGAGTAGACAGAGTTAGATTTACTAGTGCTACACCCTCTGGAGGACTAGTAAGAGGAAGAGTTTCTTTATTAGAATTTGAGTCCAAACCCGGTGGAGCAAAATATAAATTAGGTATCAAGGTTGAGCTTAAAGGTCAGGAAAAACCAGTATGTGTTGCTGAAACCTTAGCAATGGGATACGAATAAAAACAAAAAGTATGGAAAAAGAAGTTTTATTTGAAAAAGAAAAAAATATTGCAATTATTACTTTTAATAGACCGCAAAGATACAATGCGGTAAATCAAGACTTAGTTGATGGTATTAATGATTCGCTTTCAATTGTTGAAAACGATAATGATATTAGAGCTGTAGTTTTGACTGGAAATGGTAAAGGGTTTTGTTCAGGAGCTGATATGTCAGTTTTTGGAGGTAAAGTTTCATCCGAACAAAGACGTGATTATATAGTCGAACAATATCAACCATTAATGAATCGTTTTTTTAAAATAAAAAAACCGATAATTGGAGCTATTAATGGAACTGCTGCAGGAGTTGGTGCAGCATTTGCATTAGCTTGTGATTTAAGAGTGATGAGTAAAGAAAGTGCCTTGCTTTATGCTTTTGTAAACATAGGGCTTGGTCCAGACGGTGGTGCTAGTTGGTTATTGGCTAGACAAGTAGGATATAGTAAAGCCTTAGAAATTGCAATTAGCGGTAAAAAGATTTTTGGAGAAGAATGTTTAAATTTAGGTTTAACTAATAAAATTGTTAAAACAAATGAGGTTTTAAATGATGCCAAAAAATGGGCTCATGAACTTTCTGTTCGACCTACTTTGGCAATTGGTATAGCAAAAGCTGATATGATGTATTCAATGGATAATAATTTAAGTGACACAATTGCCTTTGAAGCACAGGAGCAAGTTGCAGCTTTTAATAGTTATGACTTAAAGGAAGGAGTTACTGCTTTTATTCAAAAAAGGCCTGCAAAATTTTTAGGAAAATAAAAACATTAAAAAAAAGATAAAAAAAAATAATGGAAACAAAAGTAAATACTGATTTAACTAATTTTCGAATGGAAACTAGAAAATGGTTAGAAGATAATTGTCCTTTAAGCATGAGAGAACCTACTAAAGATCCTTCACAATTATACTGGGGTGGAAGAAATGGAGAATTTAGTAGCGATGATCAAAAATTATGGTTCGAAAGAATGCTTGAAAAGAAGTGGATTGTTCCTTACTGGAAAGTAAAATATGGGGGAGGAGGACTCTCTAAAGAAAAAAATAATATTTTAAATCAAGAAATGGGTAGGCTTGGCTGTAGAAAACCTCATTACAATTTTGGTATTTCTATGCTAGGACCTGCAATGTTAAAGTTCGCATCAGAAGAACAAAAGCTTAATTATTTACCTGATATAGTTCAAGGAAAAATTAGATGGTGTCAAGGATACAGTGAGCCAAATGCTGGAAGTGATTTAGCAAACCTTCAAACTAAAGCAGAAGATAAAGGAGATTATTTTTTAGTTACTGGTTCTAAAGTTTGGACATCATATGCTGAAAAAGCAGATTGGATTTTTTGCCTTGTAAGAACCGATTCAAGCAGTTCAAAACATACAGGTATTAGTTTTTTATTAATTGATATGGCCTCAGAGGGTGTATCTACTAGACCAATAAAACTTATCAGTGGAAAGTCACCATTTTGTGAGACTTTTTTTGATTCTGTGAAGGTTCCAAAAGCAAACTTAGTTGGAACTTTGAATGATGGTTGGACAATTGCCAAGTACTTGTTAACTCATGAAAGGCAAATGATAGGTGGAATAGGTGAAACTGATAAAAAATTACATATTAGTGATGAAGCTATAAATGTTATGTCAAAAAATAATGGAATTTTATCTGATACTATTTTACGATCAAAAATTTCAGAATTTGAAATGAATGAAGAAATTTTTGATTTAACAATTAGAAGAACTATGGATGAAGAAAAATCTGGGAATAATTCAGGAGCTGCTTCCTCTTTTTTTAAATATTATGGAACCGAATTAAATATTCAAAGAGAAGAATTAAGATTAAAAATTAATGGTTTTAGTTCAACTGAATGGAACAGTAAGGCTTCAGAAAACGGAAAACAAGCTCGTTACTTTTGTAGAACTAAAGGTAACTCCATTGAGGGAGGCACACATGAAGTTCAATTAAATATTATAGCAAAAAGAATCTTGGGGCTTCCCACTAAATAAAAAAAAATGGCTTTAATAATAAACGAAGAACAGCAAATGCTTAAAGAATCTACTAAGGAATTTTTAGATTTAAAATCTCCTATCTCTAGTATGAGAAAATTAAGAGATAATAATTTTCAAACTTATAATAAGGAATTATGGATGGAAATGGTTGAAATGGGTTGGACGGCTTTAACTATTCCTGAAAAATACAATGGATTAAATTTTGGATATGTAGGTTTAGGACAAGTTCTTGAAGAAATGGGGAGAAAATTAACTATTTCACCAATTATTTCTACAGTTTTAATGTCAACGACATTAATTTCTCTTTCAAAAAATGAAATTTTAAAATCCAATTTATTTAAAGAAATCATGAACGGCACTAAACTATCTACTGTTGCTCATGATGAGGGAGTGCATCACAATCCAGAAATTTTAAATTCTTTGATTTCTAAAGAAGGAGATTTTTTTATTTTAAATGGAAAAAAGAATTTTGTAATTGATGGTAGTATTTCAGATTATCTAATAGTAACTGCAAATAATGAATCTGGGTCAAATGTTTTGATATGTGTTATCGATTCCAAATCCACTGGAGTAGAATATAATAATAAAGTTCATATGGATTCTAGAACCTATTCTGATATAACATTTAATAATGTTAAAATTAAAAATGATAATTTTTTATCTTTCGAAGGAGATGGTAAGTTGATTTTAGAAAAAACTCTAGATATTACTAGAATAGGCTTAGCAGCGGAAATGTTAGGTAATATTCAAGAAGCATTCGAAATTACTGTAAATTACTTAAAAGAAAGAGAACAATTTGGTGTGAAAATTGGATCTTTTCAAGCGTTACAACATCGTTGTGCTTTAATGTTTGGAGAAATAGAATTATGTAAGTCTATAGTACTGAAAGCTTTGCAAGCTATAGATTCTAATGATTCTAGTCTTTCAAAATATTCTAGTCTAGCCAAAGCTAAGTTAGGGTCTATTTTACAATTGGTCAGTAATGAAGCTGTCCAGATGCACGGAGGAATTGGGGTAACAGATGATGCTGATATTGGATTTTTTCTTAAAAGAGCTAGAGTCGTGCAATCAATGTTAGGAGATTCAAATTTTCATTTAGATAAATTAGCTAAAATCAAAAATTATTAATTAGTTCATTAATTGACTAATTTATTTTAGATTAAAATTAATTCCTTGAGCCAGGGGAGTTTCAAATGAATAGTTAATAGTATTTGTTTGCCTTCTCATATAAACTTTCCAAGCGTCAGACCCGCTTTCTCTACCACCGCCTGTTTCTTTTTCTCCGCCAAAGGCTCCACCAATTTCAGCTCCTGATGTACCTATGTTTACATTGGCAATACCACAATCACTTCCTGTGTGTGACAAAAACTTTTCTGATTCTTTTAAATTTTCAGTTAAGATGGCCGAGGACAGGCCCTGTTTAACATCATTCATTAATTGTATAGCATTTTCAACTTTACCCTCATACTTTACAAGATATAAAATTGGAGCAAAAGTTTCTTTTTGAACTATTTGTGCGCTATTTTTTATTTCTGCAATAACTGGCTTTACATAGTTCTCACTTTGGTAATTATTTCCTTTTAAATTTCCTCCATCAACAATTATTTTACCACCCTGTTTTACAATTTCTTTAATTGCATTAAGATATTGGTTTACTGCATCTTTGTCAATTAATGGTCCCATATGATTAGTTTCATCTAAAGGATTACCAATTTTAATTTGTTTGTAAGCCTTTTTTAGTTCATTTTTCACTTTTTCAATAATAGATTCATGAATTATTACTCTTCTTGTAGATGTGCAACGCTGCCCACAGGTACCTATTGCACCAAAAACTATATTACTTATAGCATGTTTTATATCTGCGTTTTCTGTTATAATAACTGCATTATTTCCTCCCAATTCTAATAATGTTTTTCCTAATCTAAATCCTACTCTTTTAGCAACATCTTTTCCCATTTTAGTAGATCCAGTTGCAGATAAAAGATTTATTCTTGGATCATCAGACATTAACTTTCCAATATCTTTTTTCCCATTTATTAAGCATGAAATTCCATTTGAAATTTTATTTTCTTTTAAGACCTCTAAAATTAAATTTTGGCAAGCTATGCTACACAAAGGAGTTTTTTCAGAGGGCTTCCAAACACAAACATTTCCACATATCCATGCTAAGGAAACATTCCAGCTCCACACAGCTACAGGAAAATTAAAAGCAGATATAATACCAACTACACCTAAAGGGTGATATTGTTCATACATTCTGTGATTGGGTCTTTCAGAGTGCATTGTAAAACCATATAGTTGCCTGGATAATCCAACTGCAAAATCACATATATCAATCATTTCTTGTACTTCTCCCAATCCTTCTTGTAAAGATTTTCCCATTTCCCAAGAAACCAGTTCACCTAATTTTGTTTTATTAGTCCTAATCTTATTTCCTAATAGACGAACTAAATTTCCTCGTTGAGGTGCTGGAATATTTCTGAATTCTAAAAAAGCATTCTGAGCTTCATTGATTATTTTTTCATAGTCCTTTTTACTAGCAACTTGAATAGTCCCTATAAGCGAATTATCTACTGGACTGTAAGATTTTATAATTTGTCCGGATCCAAACCATTTTTCACCAAAAGAACACCCTTTTTGATTATTTGAAACACCCAATTTTTCTAAAATATAATCTACTTTTTTATTTTTTTTCATTTTCTACTAGTTTGTTTTGTATATGTGCTTTCAAAAATTTTATCTGCATTTGATGCTTCAAACCCATCTCTACGATGTTTTGATTCAATTTTTTCAATTGGTATATTTTTATATTCTGGAAGTATTTTTCTTTCAGCAAACTCTACATAACTTCCAGAAATTATTGAATTTATATTGTCAGAAAATTTAGCTTTAACTTTATTAGCAAGTGTACTACTTTGAAGTAATAAACCATCCTTACTTTTTTTGATAAAACCACCAGAGTCATTTAGTTTGATGTCTATATTTTCTAAAAATCTATTAAACTTTTTTAAAGTATTATGATTTTTATTTAAATCATGAACACTTATTGTATAGTGATTTAGATAATACCTATTGTATATTACCCAGGACGCATATTCACTTTCTTTTAATAAGTTATTATAGTCTTCAAATGTTGGAATGATCCACAAAGGCTTTTTTAAAAATTTAATTACATTATTAACATTATCAAGATCTAACTCATCAACGGGATCTTTCTTCACCTGATCAGTATATTTATATATTATGTTTTTTGACTTTTTTGAAAGCTCATCTACTTTCAATTCACTAATAAATATCCTCGGCATATTTTTTTCGTTGTGAGAATACCAATAAGCATTAAGTTTTTTTAATTTAAAATTTAAAAAATCTCTTTTTTTATAACCATGGTGTATAAAGATTTTTTCAAATGAATTAATACCTAAGTTTTTTACACCCATTGTTCTAAAAGCTATATGATCATTTACTATATCATTTTGATTTGAAATAATTTGTCTTTGAATTAATTCATTGGTAATTTTATTTACATAGGGAACTCTTTTTGAATAGCTTTTAAATAATGATTCAAGTATAATGTGAATGGGTTTCTTTTCTTTAAAATTCATTACATAAATTTAATTTAAAAATAGTTTACCTGAGTTGGTTTTTAAAAATTCAACGTAAGAAATTTCTTCCTGTTTTATAAATCCCTTGTTTGGAAGTTTTCCATTTGCAACCATTTCAATAACAGCAGCAACGGATGCAGCTGTAGTCCATGAAATTGCTCTCCATTTTTTTCCTAGAATTTCAATCGGATAATATGATTTAAAAAACTCACTTCTTGAAATTTTATTTTTTTTCCATCCTTCAACAACTGCATAAACATAAACTACATCATCGTCAACGGGGGGTTTGGCGTTACTTAATATTTCTTCAAGTTTGTTTTTATCATTTTTAAGTATGAGTTCATACATTAAAAATCTCATCAATTTTCCGTGTCCTGGGTATCTTATTGTTTTATAATTTAAGGTGTCAAGTTTTCCTTCATATGTATCACACATTGTCCCAAGACCACCAGAAGTGGTGAATGCTTCAAATTCTTGTCCCTCAATGTTTATATATTCAAAACCATCAAGCGATGGTACTGTTTTTTTTATTCCATTTTGTATTACCTCTGCATCATTTAGATACTCATTAATAACCCCGTGAGGAGACCATGTAAAAGAATAAGCAAGTTGTCCATTAGGATATCTGGGTAATGCACCAACTCTAAGCTCAATATCCCTTAATCTATCAAATTTCATTGCTATATTATTTCCAATGATTCCAATTAAACCAGGGGCTAATCCGCATTGTGGTGCCATTATCCTATCTCCTGTTAAACTTAATTTTTTTATATATTTTGTTGTTTGAACATCTTCGGTCAAATCAAAATAATGTAGGTTTAGTTTATGAGCTAATTTTGCTATTTTTTTATTTAAAAAAAATGGTAATGCAGAAACTACAGCATCATGTTTTTTAAAAATTGATTTCAATTTTTTTAAATTTCCAACATCCTCTGGAATCACTTTAAATGGTAGTTCGTAATTATAATGTGGTTTTTTTTGATCTATCCCAATAACATTGAATTTTTTTGAAAGTAAGGTGCCAACTAATGAACCAACTTTTCCCATACCAAGAACTAAAATATCTTTCATTTATAACAATTTTAATTTTTATTGTTATAAATATAACAATTATAAAAAATTATTCGATAAATTTTATATATAATTATTTTAAATAAAACTGTGATTAATTGGTATTAGTGAAAGAATTATTTTTAAATATTAAACCAGTTAAAATTTTTGAAGAGTTGAGTTATATTTTCTCTAATTTGATCCATTTGTTTTCTGAATCTAATTTAAAAGCACCAACAAATATCTTATCCCACATATCTGGTTCAATAAGTGATAAAAATAAGGTTTCATCTTCTTTTTGATACAAAAAATATACTTTACCTTTTTCAGGTTCAAATTTAAAGTCCGAAGCATAAACTAATTTATTCCATTCGTAATTTTCAATTAATTTTTGATAATCTTCTTTAATCTCATTAAATTTTGCTTCAAAATATTGATTTGTTTTTATAATTTTTTCACTTCTCCATACACCAACATCATTGGGCTTTATAGCAGGAGCTCCCACGTTAGTTCCGTAAGGGAGAATATTGGGATTATCAGCTACGTTATCAGGCTTTTTTTTCATTAAATTTTTATTCTTTATTTTATTGCAAATATAAAGTGATTAATTAAAGAAAAAAATAACTTAATTCTTTATTAATTTATTTTTAAATTTAGATATTATGAAATACTCTTTTATTTTATTTTTTTTAATTTCTTTTTTTTCTAATTCTCAAGACTCATCATTTACTGAACATTATGGGCAAAAAATTGATTCTCAAGGAATTGATAATTACTATTCAGTAAAAAATGGTTTATTAAAAGTTAATCAAAAGTATGTGAAAATTAAAGCTAAGATTTTATCATCATGTCCTATGAAAGGTTGTTGGATGAAAGTTAATGTTGATAACGATACGTTACTTGTAAGGTTTAAAGATTATGGATTTTTTGTACCCAAATCAGGATTAGAGGAAAAATCTACGATTCTTAGTGGAATAATTTCTATAGACACTTTAAGTGTTGCTCAATTAAAACATTATGCAGAGGATGCAGGTAAAACCATTAAGGAAATTAATTTAATTAAAAACCCTCGACTAACATTATCAGTCTTAGCTGATGGAATTTTAATTGAGTAACAAATGTTTATTTTGAACACATGAAAAATTATTTTTTTTTTATGCTAATTCCTTTTTTCTTTTATGGCCAATCTAAGAATCAAGAATTAGAATTAACTGCTTTAAGAAAAAGTAATAATTTTTCAAAAACTTATAGAATTTTAAAGACAACAATCTCTGATCAATCTGTGTTTCAAGAAATTTATAAAGACACTGATTTTACACTAGATTATGTTATTACGTATCATTTTTATACATCAATTGATTTAAATGCAAAAAACAATCAATTAATTAGTATGGATGGTACTACATTTGATCTTTCCTCAGAAAATGCTAAAGATTTGACAGATGAAGTTATCTCTCTAGTTAGTAGGATGTATTATGGTAAAAATGAATTTAATGAATTTAAAGGATTAAATAAATGAATAAAGATTATATAAAACAGTACATAGCTGTTTTTCTAATTGTTATTATGGGAATTTTAATTGGAATATTACTATATCCATACATTGAAAAACTATAGATTAATATATGTCTTTAAAAACGGCCTTATTAATCATTTTACTCATTTGGGGACTGCCTAGTACTTATTTTAGGAGTAAGTTTAGAAAAATTGTTTATAATACCAATGATTGGAAAATTAATATAAAACCCATATTCTTGAAAGAGATAAGAGGATTATTATTTAATATTTTTCCTGATGATAAAAAATATATTAAGTCTAGAAATGATTACAGAATATATCTTTTTATATACCTAATTTTATTTATTCTTTATTCAAATATTAATTAAAAAATTAAAATGTCTACAAAAAAAGAATTTGATGTAATTGTATGGGGAGCCTCTGGATTTACTGGAAAATTAGTATGTGAGTATATTTTTAAGAAATTCCAAACTAATAATGAACTGAAATGGGCAATGGCAGGAAGAGATTTGTCAAAACTTGAACCAGTTAGAGCTGAAATTGCTGATCATACTGTACCCATTGTAATTGCAGACAGTAATGATATGAAAAGCTTAGACTTAATGACTCAGCGAACAAAAGTTGTATGCACAACAGTTGGTCCCTATGCCAAATATGGATCTAAATTAGTTCAATCATGTATTGAAAATAAAACACATTATTGTGATTTAGCTGGCGAAGTTCAATGGATTCGAAAAATGATTGATAAATATCATGAAAAAGCTAAACGGAATACTGTCAAGATAGTTAACTCTTGTGGATTTGATTCAATTCCATCTGATTTAGGTGTTTATTATATCCAAAAAGAGTCAAAACAAAAGTTGAATAAAAGAGCTAAAAATATTAATATGCGTGTCGCTGGAATTAAAGGTGGGATCAGTGGAGGCACCTATGCAAGTTTAAGTAACGTAACAAAAGAAGCTTTTAAGGACAAAAATATTTTTAAAGTTGTTACTAACCCATATGGTTTAAATCCTATCAATGAGCAAACAGGGCCCGATAAAAATGATTTAAGAAAAATAGTTTTTGATAAAGTATCAAGAAATTGGATTGGACCATTTATTATGGCAAGTATAAACACTAAAATTGTAAGAAGAAGTAATGCATTAATGAATTATACTTATGGAAAGGATTTCACATACAATGAGGCGACTTTAAGTGGAGAAGGTTTTACAGGCATGATTAAAGCTTACACTTTAGTTATTCCCTTGGTAATTTTAATGAGTGCTAAGCCAGGATCACTTTTGAAAAAAATTGTTGATTTTATTTTACCTAAACCAGGTGAAGGACCTAATAAAAAAAACAGAGAATCAGGGTTTTATAATCTAAGATTTTATGTTAAATTCGAGGACGACTCGGATGCGTTTGCAAAGGTTACAGGTGATATGGATCCTGGATATGGATCGACTTCAAAAATGTTAGCTGAAAGTGCTATTTGTTTAGCTAAAGATAAATTACCAAATAGCTATGGAGTTTTAACGCCGTCATCAGCGATGGGTGATTCAATTTTAAAAAGACTTCAATCAAACGCAGGGTTATCTTTTAGCTTTGTAACTAAATAATTATTATTTTTAAATATGAACATAAAATTAAAATCTATTATTTCAATCTTATTATTAGCTTTCATACTTACATCAAGTTTCAATAATGTTAAGGTTGAAAAAAACTGGGAGTACTTATTTAACGGTAAAAATTTAGATAATTGGGGGATAAAAATAAAAAACCACGAATTTGGTGATAATTATAAAAATACTTTCAAAGTCGAAAATAATATTTTAAAAGTTTCATATGAGGGTTATGATTCATTTCAAGAAAAATTTGGTCATATTTTTTACATGAAAAAAAAATTTAAAAACTATCATTTAAGCTTGAAGTATAGATTTAGTGGAGACCATTTAAAAGGTGCACCCGCTTGGTCTATTAGAAATAGTGGAATAATGCTTCATTGTCAAGACCCTAATACGATGCTTATTGATCAAGATTTTCCTGTAAGTGCAGAGGTTCAATTATTGGGTGGCTTGGGTGATGGTGAGAGAACTACTGCAAATATTTGTTCTCCAGGAACCAATGTCGATATTAATAATAAGTTGGCTAAACCACATTGTAATGGTTCTAATTCAAAGACATTTCATGGTGATCAGTGGGTTAATGTCGAAGTTATAGTATATGCTAACAAATTAGTTTACCATATAGTTGAGAATGACACCGTTTTAAGCTACACTAACATCAAAATAGGTGGAAATAAGGTGCCTAAAAACTATTTAGAAAAAATTGGTTCCTCTTTATCAGAAGGTTATATATCTTTACAATCAGAGGGTCACCCCGTTGAATTTAAAGAAATCAAAATTAAAGAGTTGTAAGCATTTATTCTCTGTGCATTTTAAATAAATCTAAATCTATATCATCTAAACCTTCTTTGTCGAATGGATATTCCATTTGATCTTGAATGTTATAGAGAGATATTAAGATAAATTCACTTAAAATAACAATAAAATAAGTCAATCCTGTTGGGTTTCCAATCCCAATTTTATAAATAATAGTTGGTGTATAAATGACAGGAAAAATATATACAAAAATAAGACAATAAGCTTTTAAGCTTATAGGAGTTCGATGTCTATGTATTCCCACTAAATTATCTGCACTATCAATAGTGTCTTTTAAAAAACGAAGAGCTTTCTGTAACGTCCCTCCTCCAATTATATCTTTTTTTGATTTGAGAAAAATAAATAAATCGTTTATGTTTTTATCATGTTCAGTTGTAGTATTCTCTCTTTTAATTAAATAATCAAATAACCCATTATTAACTTTATCAATTAAAGTAATTACTTGTTTTATATCTTCAGATTCTAATTTAGAGCTTGAAATAATATTTTGGACTGTTTGCAAACTTGCTCTAAATAAACTTAAGTGTTCTAGTGCTTTTTCTCTCCTTCTAAAAGCTCCTCTAATTGTAAAAACTAATGGAAATATTATAGCAATACTAATTAAGGTTAAATCAATATCATAAATGATTTCATATTTATATGCCACAAATGGGATCAAAAATGAAATCAATAATGCAAATAAGGTTCTATAATTAAGTATTGTTAAGTACCTTGTCATTGTAAAAAAATTATTAAATTACATTAAATTAAAAATCTAATATATGAAGAAACAAGTTATTATAGTACTGATCTTATTTATTTGTTCATTTACTTATGCTCAAAAACCTTTGAGCTCTGATCTTCTTTATGCGGATCAAACTCCAATGAAAATTAAATTAAATTATTCGAATAAAAATATGAAGAAAAAAACTACAGATTCAACTTATATTGAAACTGATTTAAATTTTCTTCAAGAAGATAAATGGAATACCATCCCTGTTTCCTTAAGAGCTCGTGGGAATTTTAGAAGAGCCAAATGTTATTTTCCTCCTATCAAGATGAAAATTAAGAAGAGTCAAACAAAAAATACTGTTTTTAATGGTAATAAATCTCTTAAGTTGGTACTTCCTTGTAAAATTGAAAATGAAAATAATGACAATATTCTACAGGAATACATAGCATATAAGATATATGAAATTATTTCACCATATCATTTTAAAACTAGAAGGGTTGATGTTGATTTCACTGAACCAAAAGGAAAAAAATCTAAATCATATCAGCTTAAAGGATTTTTAATTGAAGACGATAGTAGGCTAGCTAAAAGGTTTGATGGTAGAGTTGTTGAACAATTTATTCATCCAATGGCAATGGGAGGATTAACATCTGTCAGACATGCCTTTTTTCAATATTTAATTGGTAATACGGATTTTTCTGTTTCATTTCAACACAATGGAAAATTATTATATACAAACAAAGAGTTTCTTCCTCTACCTTATGATTTTGATATGACAGGTTGGGTAGATCCAAGTTACGGTTTTGGTAATCCAACTTTGGGTTTAAGTTCGTTAAGTGAAAGAGTATATAGAGGTTTTAAGAGAGACAATGAGTTGATGAATACTGTTAGGACACAATTTATTGATTCTAAAGCTGAAATTGTTAAACTGGTTAGCTCTTACAAGGAAGAATTTGATAATGCATCCGAGTTTGATAAAATGTTTGGTTTTATGCAAGAGTTTTTTGAAACAATTGAAGACGACGGTAAATTTCAAAAATCCATTTTAGATAAAGCTAGAACAAAATAAATTTATTTTATAGATTCTCTCAACTTGTAGAATATCTGTGTGTTTTCATAAATTCCACTGAAGGTTTCTGAACTTGGTCCAAAACTAAATACTGGAACCATTGTTCCTGTATGATTTTTAGTATTGAATTTAATGTTCACATTGTTAATTTCCCCTCCATTTAAAGACATGCCGCCTGTCTCATGATCTGCAGTTACAACAACCAGGGTATTACCATCATTTTTAGCAAATTCTAAAGCTTCCTTAATTGCAGAATCGAAGTCAATAAATTCAGATAAAACCATTTTACTATCATTGTCATGCCCTCCCCAATCAATCTGAGAGCCTTCAATTACTACAATAAAGGGTGATTTATTGAGTGATAATTTATTTAAAATAGTTCTTGTTGTAAGGTCTAAGTTGGCAGGTCTACCATTTGATATTGATGGAGGTTCGTCAAAATAAGTGAAATATCCAACTTTTGTTGATATACTTTTTTCTAATTCGTCCAATGATTTAATAAATTCATATTCAGACATTTCGTTTATTAAATTTCTCTTATCCTTTCTAGTTGTGAAATATTTACTTCCTCCGCCTATAAAAATGTCAATGTTGTGGTTCCTGAGTTGAAGTGCTATATTTTCATAATTATATCTTGAATTTTCCTTTGCGTAAAAAGAAGCAGGTGTTGCGTGTACAATACTTGATGTAGCAATTAAAGCAGTTTTATATCCCTTTTCTTTACAAATTTCAAGGATAGATTTTTGATGTATGTTATCGGGACTAATTCCCAAAACTTTATTATTAGTTTTAATCCCCGTAGCCATTGCAGTTCCGCTTGCAGCTGAATCAGTAATTAATTTATCAAAAGATGCAGTTTTTGACAAGCCTATATAATCAAATTGTTCAAGTGCTGTTGAATTATCATTGGCATACATTCCAGAGCTTATTTGAGTAAGACCCATCCCATCCCCAATCATAAGAATTATATTTGGAGATTTTTTTTGTGACCAAATAATTGTGGTAAAAAAAAATACCCAAAGTCTTATTGAAATTTTTTTCATAAATCAAATTTACTTACTTTCAATAAACTATTGTTTGTAGATAAAATATTTTTTAAAAATTGTTAGGCATGACTTTTGATTAAAAAATTATATGAAAAATTATTTTTTAATATTAAGTATACTTTTTTTTTCTTGTTCAAGTGATGAATCAGAAAAAGATGGTTATGATAAGGAAGGTAACTCTTATGATGGGCCTATTGAAACTATCACCCACAATGGTTTAGATAGGAAATATATTATTTATACACCTCAAGGCTATGATGGCACTTCAAAATTACCTCTTTTGTTAAATTTTCATGGATTCGGCGGACAGGCTGGTGATTATATGTCATATACCAACATGAACTCTGTTGCTGATTCAGAGAATTTTATTTTAGTATATCCCCAAGGTGCTGATTTGGATGGCTCTTCTCATTGGAATGCTGCCTTAAATGGAGCCGACAACAAAAGTAGTGTAGATGACTTGGGTTTTGTGGAAGCTTTAATTAATAAATTATCTTCTGAAAACTTAATAGATATAAAAAGAATTTATGCTGTTGGGTATTCAAATGGAGGAATGATGAGTTATGCTTTGGCTTGTTACAAAAGTAATTTAATTGCTGCCATTGGTTCAGTTTCAGGATATATGCTCCAAGGAGATGAATGTATGCCATCACACCCAACTCCACTAATTAAATTACATGGAACAACGGATTATTATGATGGGGGAGGTGTTTACAATTCTGTACAATCTGTTCTTGATTTTTGGACAAATTTTAACAATACTAGTTCTAATCCAATTATTAATAATTTAAATGATTCTGGGACTTCAATTACAAGTTATACATACAAAGCTGGAGACAATAATGTTTCTGTTGAGCATTACAAAATAATTAATGGAGAACACGTTTGGTTTGATGTTAATTTTAATGGAAAAAACACTGGTCAGTTAATATGGGACTTTTTTTCAAAATATGATATTAATGGATTAATCAATTGATTTCCTTTTTGCCACTAAAACTTTAATAAATTTATCATACATATTTTTGATTTTATGTTTAAGTGGCAAAAATCAGTTTAACTTTGAACATGGTTGTATATTTTTTATATTAGATATTCTAATAAAATATCTTATTAAATAAAATTAAAATACCAAAAACACCTGCATATTGATTAATTTAAAAAACTTAAGGCCAATTCACGTTGATAATTTAGTTAGAATTGGAAGACCAAATGATGGAGGTTATGTTATTCCAAAAACAGTTTTTAAATTATGTGATGGTTTGTTATCATTTGGAATAAACAAGGACTGGAGCTTTGAAAAAGATTTTTCAAACAGAAATCCAAAAGCTAATATACATTGTTACGATTATTCAGTAAATTTTTTTTCTCTAATTATTTTCACCCTAAAATCTTTTATTTTAAGTTTCGTTCGTGTAATAATGTTTGATAAAAAAAGATTTATAAAAGATTTTTATGGAATTTTTACAATTCCTGATTACTATAATTTTTTTAGAAAAAATAAAATTTATTTTAAAAAAAAAATAAGTATTAAAAATGAAATGAATTGTATTACTATTGAGGATACTTACAAAGTTATTTCATCAAATTCTAAGAATATTTTTTTAAAAATGGATATTGAAACATCCGAATATGATGTTTTAAAATCATTAATAGATTTAGATTTAAATTTTGTCGGATTAGCAGTTGAGTTTCATAAAATTGATGAATTTTCTGAGGACTTTAATTATTTGATAAAAAAGATTTCATCTAAATATCATATCGTACACATACATGGAAATAATTACGGTAAGCTTATTAAGCAAAATAATTTTCCCTCAATTATTGAAATTACATTTATGAATAAAAAATATATAGAGGATCCAATAGTAAAATCATCAAAAAATTATCCTATAATTGGTCTTGACCAACCAAATAGAAGCTCTAAGCCAGATTGCGAATTAATATTTGATTAATTTTTTTTCTCAATCTTATTATATTTATAGTCAAACTAGTTTTTAAATAGAACTCTACAAACGATGTAGTTTTGATAGTAGTTTATAAACTAAAAAAAGGGAACTACCTAAAAGTAATTCCCTTCTTGTGACCTCGCTAGGATTCAAACCTAGAACCTCTTGAGCCGTAATCAAGTGCACTATTCAGTTATGCTACGAGGCCTTAAAACTGGATGCGAATTTAAACAAATTTCATTATAATAACATTATTCATTGATTTATGAATTATTAAAATATAATTCTTTTAAAATGTAATTTTTTGGTTGAATTTTATAGTATTTTTTTAACTTATTAAATTTATTTTATGAAAAATTTCTTAAATGAATATGGTCGTAAATTTTTTAATAAAAGGTCTAATATATACTTATTTACTATTCTAATAATTATTTTATTTTTCATAGGCTCTGATTCTGAAAATATTATTATGAATTTTCTAAAATATTTCACAGATATTTTAAATATTTTTTAAGTAGATAAGCTGATATTATAATTATATATTTAGACCATGAAAAATTTAATAATAATTGGTCATCCCGATATGAATTCTTTTTGTTACAATGGTATTTTTAAAACAGTAAAAAATGAACTTAATACTGTAAATCAAGAAACAAAAACTATTGACTTATATAGAGACAGCTTTACTAGACCTAGAGCTAATCTAATTAAAAATTATCAAGACTTAATTTCTTGGTGTGAAAGAATTTATTTTATTTCGCCTGTGTGGTGGTTTAGATTGACACCTAGGATGGAAATTTTTTTTGATGAAGTATTCACTCAGGGATTTGCCTATAAATTTGTAAATATTACAAAGCTTTATGCATATCCCAAACCCTTTTTAAAAGATAAAAAAGTAAGAACCTATGTTACACACGGTGCACCTGCTTTACCAGTTATTACATTGTATTTAAATTCTGTTAAGTTGAGGTTGGTTATGGGTGTATATACTTTTGTTTTTGGATGGCGATTTTCATTATTTTCAAAGACTAGGCAATTTTGGTCTGTTCCCTTTGTTTCGGATAATAAAAGATCAAAATATCTAAACTCTATAAAAAAAGATATTAAAAATGATTTAAAAGAAGGTTAGTTTACTTGTTGAGCTCTGTTGGGTCTTAATGTAATTTTAATTTCATTTAAATCATTCTGATCAATAATTGAATAAGCAATACTGTGCATTTCAGTCAACTTTTCAGTACCAGATTCATATAATTTTTTGTTTTCTTTTTTAAAAAATTCCTGTAAATGTTTTTCATGATGATCAGCAATTTTTTGAGAAACAGGTCCTCTAAAGTCCCAAATTATTTTTATTTTATTCATTTAAAAAAATTAGTTGTTCAAGCTTTTTTTAATACTTGAATCTAATCCAAATTTAGGTTTCCAGCCCCAATCATTTTTTGCTTTTGAATCATCAATTTTTCTTGGCCAAGAATCAGCTATTTTTTGACGTGAATCAACATTATATTCAACTAAAATTTTAAAACCGTTCTTGTTAATTTCTTTAATTAATTTCCCAGGACTTATACTAAAGCTAGTTATATTATAAGATCCAGAAATAGATATTTTTTTTCTTTCTATTGACATTAATTTAATTGCTGACTCAATTGCATCATCTATATAAATCATTGGTAACTCAGTATCTTTATGTAAATAACAATTATATTTTTTCTCTTTTTTTGCTGCATTGATCATTTCTATAACATAATCAGTTGTTCCTCCCATAGGAACTGTATTTGTACATATAACACCAGGGTATCTTAATGATCTAATATCTAATTTAAATTTTTTAAAATAGTAATCTGCTAATTTTTCGCCTGCTAATTTTGTAACTCCATACATTGTTGATGGATTCATTGAGGGATTTTGAGTAGCTAAGCTCAATTTAGATTCTGTTCCAAAAACAGCAATTGAACTTGGCCAAAATATTTTTCTTATGCTATGTTTAATGGAAATTTCAGCAATATTTTGAAAACTATCCATGTTTAATTTCCACGAATTAAAAGGGCTGATTTCACCGCTGGCTGAAAGAACAGCTGCTAAATGATATATAATATTTATTTTATATTTTTCAACTAATAAATCAATTCTTTCCTTATTTAAAACATCTAAAATTTCAAATTCACAATTCATTTTTATTTTGGGATGTCTAATGTCAGTGGCTAGTATATAGCAGTTGGTTTTGTTAAAATTATTAACAAATGCATTCCCAAGTTGCCCCAACGCGCCAGTAATTAATATTCGTTCCATTTATTTGAAATAAAAGTTTAAATTTATTAAAAACTATATTCAAATGTACGATTCTATTAAAAATAGACTTAAAGATGAATTAGACAATATTTCTAATTCAGGTCGTTACAAAAATGAAAGGATTATAAGCTCAAAACAAAATTCTAATATTAAATTAATTGATGGAAATAATGTATTGAATTTTTGTACAAACAATTATTTAGGATTAGCTTCAAACCCCTCTGTCATCGATAAGGCTAAAAGTTCTTTAGATTCTCATGGTTTTGGTTTAGCTTCTGTGAGATTTATTTGTGGTACACAAGACATTCATAAAAATTTAGAAGCTAAGATTTCTAAATTTTTAGGCAAACAAGACACTATTCTTTATGCAGCAGCTTTTGATGCAAACGGTGGTTTGTTTGAACCGTTATTTAACGATCAAGATGCTATTATAAGTGATGCTTTAAATCATGCATCAATAATTGATGGGATAAGATTATGTAAGGCACAAAGATTTAGGTATTTACACAACGATATGGTTGATTTAGAAAATCAACTCAAAAAAACTATCAATCTAAGAAATAGAATTATTGTAACTGATGGAGTATTTTCTATGGATGGCACCTTAGCTCAATTAGATAAAATATGTGAATTAGCAAAAAAATACGATGCGCTTGTTATGTCGGATGAATGTCATTCTACTGGTTTTATTGGTCCTAATGGTAGGGGTGTTCATGAAGAGCTTGGAGTAATTGATGAAGTCGATATAATAACAGGAACGTTAGGAAAAGCTTTAGGTGGAGCATCCGGTGGTTTTACAAGTGGGCCAAAAGAAATTATAGAAATTCTTAGACAAAAATCTAGGCCTTATCTTTTTTCAAATACACTAGCTCCTTCAATAGTTGGAGCTTCTTTAGAAGTTCTTAATATAATTGAGTCTGACAATTCATTTTTAAATAAATTAAAAAATAATACCAAGATTTTTCGATCTGAAATGGAAAAACTTGGTTTTGATATTAAACCAGGAAATCATCCAATAGTTCCAGTTATGCTATATGATGATCATTTGGCACAAAAAATGTCTAAAGAGCTTCTAGAAATGGGTGTTTATGTGATTGGATTTTTTTTTCCAGTTGTTCCAAAAGGTGAGGCAAGAATTAGAGTACAGTTATCAGCCTCACATTCAGTTGAGCAAATTAATTTTACGTTAAAAGCTTTCGAAAAAGTTGGAAAAAAATTAGGTATTATAAATTAAAATAAGGACGAGGAAATACTAAAACTTAATCCAGAACTTTCAGGAACATATCTACAGATCCCACCTGTACAAACTAAACCTCCTCTTTGTCTTCCATAATTTATTGTAAACCGATTGATTCCTTTACTATAACTTCCTCCAAAATTATAATAATGAATTTTTTTTTCTTCTTTGGGGTTTTGATAATTATATAAGTCTGAAATATAGATAGAAAAAGCAGAGTTTAAATTGAACTCAATTGCATATGCTGACCAATTTTTATTATCATCTTTAGTTGATAAATGTTGAAGTTCAAGTCTCAAAGATTTTTTATCATTTAATTTATAAGTGTTTTCTAAAACTAAAACATTGGATTTTACTTCTCCAACTTTTTCTTCAATAAATCTGGAGTTATAGTACTGATTTATAAACAGGAAAATATTATCAAATTTTGCTGACC
>Ga0213869_10000147_pt1 | contig 55794 bp, 46 predicted proteins | sample PICome_10_FD_160083 | JGI IMG/M metagenome (GOLD analysis project Ga0213869, IMG submission 160083) | Coastal seawater microbial communities near Pivers Island, North Carolina, United States - PICO132 | ecosystem: Environmental > Aquatic > Marine > Coastal | place: USA: North Carolina... | reverse complement strand
AAGCCGATGAAACTGTGAAATCGCTGATTACCGGTATCCAGCTTAGCTGGACCGAGCTGCAATCAGTTATTGAAAAACATGGCATTAAGCGTGTTGAGCCGCTTGGCGAGAAATTTGACTATAATTTGCATCAGGCAATGTTTGAAGTGCCAACTAATAACCAGCCAAGCGGTATGGTTCTTGAGGTTGTCCAGCATGGCTATGTTCTTCATGACCGGCTGTTGCGTCCGGCCATGGTTGGGGTTTCAAAAGCAGGTGATGCGGCTGGTGCAACCAACAATGACCAATCAAAAACCGACGAATAGATATGAAATAAGACCCAGAATTAACGCATGATTTTGGTGCAGAAAGATCAGATTAAAGACGAATAAATGGGGGTGGATAGGGGTTAGCCACAATCGCGGCAATGATCCTTTTTGACAGTTTTTGCTGTTTGATGCCTCCCCTCTTGTAACCGAAATAATAAGTCCTATATGGACGATAGATAGTTGAACAGCAGTGACAAAATCGGTCAGCCAAAGGCCGGTTACGCCCCGCCTTACGGGAACGGAATGTCTTAAAGGGCTACTCAATCAACGTCACCCCAAAAGGTAAGACAGTGAGTGGTCAGGGAAAGGAGCTTTAGATATGGCGAAAGTTATTGGTATTGATTTGGGAACGACAAATTCCTGTGTTGCCGTTATGGACGGATCCGAGCCACGGGTGATTGAAAACGCCGAGGGCGCACGAACCACACCATCAATGGTGGCCTTTGCAAATGGTGAGCGTCTGGTAGGTCAGGCCGCAAAACGCCAAGGTGTTACAAACGCGGAAAACACACTTTTTGCGATCAAGCGTTTGATTGGCCGCCGGTTCAAGGATAAATCCACAAAGGCATTTGCCGATCTGGTGCCATTTGAACTTGTTGGCGCCAAAAACGGTGATGCTTGGGTAAAGGTTGAGGGTGAAGAATATTCACCAAGCCAGATTTCTAGCTTTGTGCTTCGCAAGCTGAAAGAAGATGCCGAGGCCTATCTTGGCGAGACGGTTACACAGGCGGTGATCACGGTTCCGGCCTATTTCAATGACGCCCAGCGTCAGGCCACCAAAGATGCTGGCAAAATTGCCGGTCTTGAAGTGTTGCGGATTATCAATGAGCCAACAGCCGCCGCGCTTGCTTATGGCCTTGATCGCAAGGAATCAGGCATCGTTGCGGTTTATGACCTTGGTGGTGGTACGTTTGACGTATCGATCCTTGAGGTTGGCGATGGTGTTTTCGAGGTGAAATCAACCAATGGTGATACCTTCCTTGGTGGTGAAGATTTTGACCATGCCATCATTGAATTTTTGGCTGACTCATTCAAATCGAGTGATGGTATCGATCTTCGCGGTGACAAATTGGCTTTGCAGCGTCTCAAAGAGGCGGCTGAAAAAGCCAAGATTGAATTGTCATCTTCGATTCAGACTGATGTGAATTTGCCATTCATCACCGCCGATGCGACCGGCCCGAAACATTTGAATGTCAAATTGACCCGTGCCAAGCTTGAACAGCTTGTTAGCGGTTTGATTGCCCGCACGATGGAGCCATGTAAAGCGGCATTGAAAGATGCTGGCATCAAAGCGTCAGAAATTGATGAAGTGATTCTTGTTGGCGGCATGACTCGCATGCCGAAAATCATCGAACAGGTCAAAGACTTCTTTGGTACCGAGCCGCATCGTGGCGTGAATCCGGACGAAGTTGTTGCCTCTGGTGCGGCGATTCAGGCTGGTGTTTTGACAGGTGATGTAAAAGATGTGCTTTTGCTTGATGTCACGCCTTTGTCGCTTGGCATCGAAACGCTTGGCGGCGTATTTACCCGCCTGATCGATCGCAATACAACCATCCCAACAAAGAAAAGCCAGGTCTTTTCAACCGCTGATGATAACCAATCAGCGGTAACCATTTCGGTTTGTCAGGGTGAGCGCGAAATGGCCGCTGATAATAAAGCGCTTGGCCAGTTCAATCTTGAAGGCATCTCACCTGCCCCGCGCGGTGTGCCACAGATTGAGGTGACGTTTGATATTGATGCCAACGGCATTGTAAAGGTCAGCGCGAAAGACAAGGCCACTGGCAAGGAACAGGAAATTCGGATTCAGGCATCGGGTGGATTGGACGATGGCGAAATCGAACGGATGGTTGCCGAAGCCGAGGCCAATGCCGAATCTGATAAAGAACGCCGTGCCGAAGTTGAAACCCGCAATCAGGGTGAAGCCTTGGTTCATGGTGCCGAAAAAGCCATTGATGATCTTGGTGACAAGGCCGATCCACAGGCAAAAGCCGAAGTCGAAGCCGGAATTGAGGCACTTCGTGAAGCCCTTGATGGTGACGATATGGAAGCGATTTCATCAAAATCAGCTGAATTGTCAAAAGTGATGATGAAGATGGGCGAGGCCGCCTATCAGGCCGAAGCTGATGCCGATGGCAATGCTGGTGAGGCCAGTGATGATGAATCGGTTGTTGATGCCGAATTTGAAGAGGTTGACGCCGATTTAGATGACGGCAAAAAGAAAAGCAAATAAGCCAAAACAAAAAAGCCGGAGCCGTGATTGGCTCCGGTTTTTTGAATTTTCACGGCAAAAGTGGCAGGCATGAGCAAACGCGATTACTATGACGTATTGGGTGTTGAAAAAGACGCTGACGACAAGGCTATAAAGGCGGCATTTCGCAAGCTTGCGATGGCGAATCACCCTGATCGTAATCAGGGCGATAATGCGGCTGAAGACCGGTTTCGCGAAGCCAATGAAGCCTATGATATTTTAAAAGATCCGCAAAAACGCGCTGCCTATGACCGGATGGGTCATGCCGCTTTTGACCAATCCGCTGGTGGTGGGGGCTTTGGCGGCGGCGGCGGCTTTGGTGGCGGCGGCTTTTCCGATATTTTCGATCAGATGTTTTCCGAATTTTCGGGCGGCGGTGGCGGGCGGCAGCGCAATCAGGGTGGCAATGACCTTCGCTATGATATGTCAATCTCGCTTGAAGATGCCTTTACCGGATTGCAGCAGGATATTTCAATCACGGTACCGTCTGAATGTGATGGCTGTTCAGGCAGTGGCGCGGCTGATGGCAGCAAGCCAAGCACCTGTGGAACATGTGGTGGTGCTGGTCGGGTTCGGGCGCAGCAGGGCTTTTTTGCTGTTGAACGCACCTGTCATGCCTGTCAGGGCATGGGGCAGGTCATTTCTGACCCGTGCCGCACTTGTGGCGGTGAAGGCCGTGTTCAACGCGCCAAAACATTGGCAGTTTCGATTCCGGCCGGTGTTGATACCGGCACCCGGATCAGGCTTTCGGGCAAGGGCGAAGCCGGGCTTCGTGGCGGGCCGGCAGGTGATCTTTATATTTTTGTCAATGTTGACCCTCATCCAATCTTTGCCCGTGATGGCAGCAATCTGCATGCGCGTATTCCCTTGCCAATGACCGTTGCCGCGCTTGGTGGCAGCATTGATGTACCAACACTTGAAGGGAAAATGGCGCGTTTAACGATCGAGGCTGGTACGCAATCGGGGCGTAAATTCCGCATGCGGGGCAAAGGCATGCCTGCCTTGCGGCGCGGCAATCCGGGTGATCAGATCATCGAGGTTCAGGTGGAAACACCAACTAATCTCAACAAAAAGCAAAAAGAGCTTCTTGAGGCTTTTTCAAATTCAGGCAATACCAGCCCTGAATCATCAAGCTTTCTGGAACGCGTCAAACGCATCGGGGCAGATAGCTAATTCTGCCCGATTACTGAGACGCTAATCCCGCAAACATGCCTTTTGATCGGATGCCGTTTGGGCACGGATATCATTTGAGGGCTTGCCCAACCATGCCTGCTATTTATATGCTGGCGGCGTGTAGGTGAAGCCGCCTATAATAACGCCAACAACAAAGATAACCGATAGCAGGCAAAGACACGATGCGCCCATAAGGCGCCGCCGTCAGGAATCGAGGCAGGATTATGATTAAAATTGCAATTCCGGGAAGCGCTGGGCGCATGGGCGGGATGTTGATTCGCGCGATTGCCGCCGCGCCTGATCTTGAACTTGTTGCCGCGACTGACGTGCCTGACAGCCCCTTTATTGGGCGTGATTCCGGTGAGGTGGCGCAAATTGGTGCGAATGGGGTGATGATTGGCAGTGATCCTGAAACGCTGTTTGGCGTGGCCGATGTTGTGATCGATTTTACCAGCCCGGCGGCAAGCCTTCACCATGCCAGCCTTGCCGCGGCAAAAGGCACCGCCATGGTGATTGGCACAACGGGTCTTGACGCCGAAGAAGAAGCCGCGCTGAAAGCAATGGCAAAAGACAATAGGATTATCTATTGCGCCAATACATCGGTTGGCGTCACTTTGCTGACCCAGCTTGTCGAAGAAGTGGCGGCCAAGCTAACTGACGGCTGGGATATCGAAATTTTGGAAACGCATCATCACCATAAGGTTGATGCGCCATCAGGAACCGCGCTTGCGCTTGGCAAAGCGGCGGCAAAGGGGCGTGGTGTTGCGCTTGATGATGTTGCCGATATGGTTCGAAAAGGCCAGACCGGTGCGCGCAAACCGGGCGATATCGGCTTTGCTGTTTTGCGCGGTGGTGATGTAGCGGGCGAACATTCGGTGATTTTCTATGGCGATGCCGAACGTGTGGAAATTTCGCATCGCGCAACTGACCGTGCTATTTTTGCCCGTGGTGCCATTCGCGCCGCGCGGTTTGCGGCAACGGCCTCATCTGGATTTTACGATATGACGGATGTGCTGAAAGGCTGATCATGCCGGTAAAAATGAAACTAGCGGCAATCGATATTTGCTTTGAACGCTTGTCGCAAATTCAACCTGATCCGCAAACCGAACTTGATTTTACCGATCCTTTTACGCTTCTTGTGGCGGTTGTCCTCTCAGCACAGGCAACCGATGTTGGGGTGAATAAAGCAACCAAAGGCCTGTTTGCCGCCGCCAACACACCAGCGGCAATGGTGGCGCTTGGCAGTGACGGGATCAGTCATCATATCCGCACGATTGGCCTGTTTAATACCAAGGCCAAGAATGTGTTTAAATTATCGCAAATCCTGCTTGATAAGCATGATGGCGAGGTACCGCAGGATCGTGCCGCGCTTGAGGCGTTGCCCGGGGTTGGCCGGAAAACGGCAAATGTGGTTTTGAATGAAGCTTTTGGCGAGCCAACAATCGCCGTTGATACGCATATTTTTCGCTTTGGCAATCGCACCGGCATGGCACCCGGCAAAACCCCTGATGCGGTTGAAAAGGAACTGCTTCGCCGCGTGCCTGACCGCTGGAAAAAGGGCGCGCATCACTGGATGATTCTTCACGGGCGTTATGTCTGCAAGGCGCGCAAACCTGATTGTGCCGATTGTGTGATTGCCGATCTATGTCTTTTCAAAGCCAAGACTTTATAAGCCAGCATTTTGAGCTGGCATTTTTGAACTGGCGCATTTTAAATTGGCGGAGGGCGCTATTTATGATCCGGCAACTAGCTTTTGATGCTGCTGATCCATCGCCGCAAGACATTTGCCTTCGTTAACTCTGCCGCCAATCACCGCGCTTCGCATATCCCAATCTTTAATGATCAATTGCGATGATCCTTGGCTTGCTGGATAGAAAAAGAAATCAACAACACAGTCGGCAAAACGATATTGCCAGATTTCAATCGAGCCCTCCTGCCGGATCATATTCGCAATGCCAAGATCGCGAACCAACATGATTGATGCTGATCCGATCATCGCTTTGGGGCGAAATGGTGGCTGAACTTTCACTGGCTGAACGGGCGTTGGCTGAACGGGCGGCGTTGCCGGAATGGCGGCGATTTCCGTGTCTTTGGTGTCGTTATCGGTGCCCAAACCAGAATCGGTGCCAGCCACGCCATCGGCAGTTTTCGTGACAGTGCTGACAACAAGGTCAATGTCGGTTTGACCTTCAGGGGCGACGGTAATCGTGGGGGCTGCTTTGCTATTGACCGTGGTTGGCGTCACCGGCTGGCACGCTGCAACAAGCGCGGCAAACCCAAACAGATAAAAATGTAAGTGACGCATATTTCGCACCGCGTTAGCAATATTGACGGCCTAGGGTCTAGCTGAAAAAGTCGGTCTTTGCACGAACTCTTTTGGGTTTTGATTGCCATTGGCCTTGTTCTTCGATCATGTCTGGCTTAATGTCGCGTCGCAGAATTTGGAATGAGGATGCGGTGATGCGGGTAAAATCTCTTGATGTGCTGGCGGTTGGCAATGCCATTGTTGATATTTTTGGGCAATGTGGCGATGATTTTTTGCAGACGAACGGCATTGAAAAAGGGGTGATGACGCTTCTTGATGCGGCTGAATCAGCAAGGCTTTACGCCGCTCTTGACAAGATCGGCTCGCCGCAATTGATTTCGGGGGGATCGGCGGCCAATACGGCGGTTGGCGTTGCCGCCTTTGGCGGATCGGCAAATTTCATTGGCCGCGTCCATGATGATGATCTTGGCGCGGCGTTCCGGCATGATATCAAGGCAGCCGGTGTCGGTTTTGATCAACCGCCAGCCAGCAGCGGATCACCAACCGCATCATCAATCATTCTTGTGACGCCCGATGCGGCGCGATCAATGAATACGTTTCTTGGTGCCAGCATCGAATTTGAAGCTGGCGATCTTGCGCTTGCTGATGCCGCATCGGCAAAAATTATTTATCTTGAAGGCTATCTTTTTGATGCGCCAAATGGCCCTGCCATTTTTGCCGAGGCGGCGCGTCTTGCCGAAAAGCATGATGTCAGGCTGGCGCTATCACTGTCGGATCCATGGTGTGCCGAACGGCACCGCGCGGCGCTATCCAGCTTTATTGCCGATCATATCTCGATCTTGTTTGGGAATGAAGACGAGGTCGCCAGCCTCTATCAATTAAGCAGCCAAGATGCCATTGCTGCCTTGGCTGTCAAGATTGACGAGTTGGTGGTTACACGTGGGCCAGCCGGTGCCTTTATTGGTGCAGGTGCTGACCATCACGAAATCCCCGCCATGCCGCAAGGGCCGGTGATTGATACAACTGGTGCTGGTGATTTATTTGCCGCCGGCTATTTGTTTGGCCGCACGAATGGATTTGATCTTTTGCAGTCAGGCCGGCTTGCCAGCCTTGCCGCAGGTGAGGTTATCTCGCACATCGGTGCGCGGCCGCAAACCGATTTAAAACAGCTTGCGGCCAGTTTTTAGCTGCCCTTGCGCTAGCGAATGGCGTCATGTGCGGCAAGCACGGCGGTTTGCACGATATCGCTAACCGATGCGCCCATCTGCACAATCTGGAACGGATGCGCGCCACCAATCATAATTGGCCCAATCACCGAAACATTGCCTAGCTGATGCACCAATTTGAAAGAAATATTGGCTGAATGCAGCCCAGGCATTACCAGAATATTTGCAGGTCCGGTCAGGTTACAGAACGGATAGCGCGACTTCATCAAATCATAATCAAGTGCGATATCTCCAGTCATTTCACCGTCAAATTCAAACCCGACATCACGGCTTTGCAAAATTTCAACCGCACGACGCGCCTCGACACTGGTGCGTGATTCTGGATTGCCAAAATTGGTGAATGACAAAATGGCAACACGCGGCGTATGGCCCATTTGACGCGCCTTGGCAGCCAAGGCAACGGCAATATCAGCCATTTCTTCAGCATCAGGACGTTCGGTCACGGCAATATCACCAACAAAAACCGTCCGGCCTCTCGAAATAATCATCGAGGTGGTCATGAATTTACTGCCTTCGGCAACATCAATGACCCGGCGGATATGCGCTAGGCTTGGTTGAAAAGCGCGGGTTACCCCGGTCACAAGCGCATCGGCATGGCCACAGCTAACCATACAGGCCGCAAAGACATTGCGATCAAGATTCACCATGCGCTGGCAATCGCGGTAAAGCGATCCGCGGCGTTGAAGCTTGCTGTAAAGCAGATCGGTATATTCGGTCAGATGTTCGGATATCTTGGCATTGGTAATTGGTAAATCTTCGGCACCATCAAGACCAAGACGCTGGATCGTTTCCTTGACCCGATGTTCGCGGCCAAGAAGGATTGGATAGCCATAACCGGCATTGCGGAATGCCAGCGCGGCACGGATCACCCGCTCTTCTTCACCCTCGGCAAAGACGATGCGTTTTTTATTGGCGCTAACGCGTTCGAAAATAGATTGCAAGGCACCTGCGGTTGGATCGAGACGTGCCGATAATGACCGGCGATATTCATCAAGATCATCAATTGGCCGGCGAGCAACGCCATCATTCATTGCCGCTTCGGCAACGGCTGACGATACGGCCACAATCAGGCGCGGATCAAAAGGTGTCGGGATGATGTAATCTTCACCATAGGCAAGCGATTGGCCACCATAGGCATCAGCCACCGCATCGGGCACATCTTCACGCGCCAGCATCGCCAGGGCATTTGCCGCCGCGATTTTCATATTTTCGGTGATTTTGCTGGCGCGAACATCAAGCGCACCACGGAAAATATAAGGAAAGCCAAGAACGTTATTCACCTGATTTGGAAAATCCGACCGTCCAGTTGCGATCACCGCATCGGGGCGCACCTCTTTGGCCTCGGCTGGCCAGATTTCCGGAACCGGATTGGCCATGGCAAAGATGATCGGCCGTGGTGCCATTTTTTCAACCATGCCTTTGGTCAAGGCACCACCCGATGACAGGCCAAGGAAAACATCCGCCCCGACAAGCGCATCTTCAAGGCTGCGGGCATCAGTATCGGCTGCATGTGCCGATTTCCATTGGTTCATGGACCCTTCGCGGCCCTTGTAAATTGGGCCAGAACGGTCACAGATGATGATGTTATCAGTTGGAACCCCCATGATTTTCAGCAATTCAACACAGGCAATCGAGGCAGCACCGGCGCCATTGCCAACAATCTTGACGCTTTTCATGTCACGACCGGTCAGGTGAAACGCATTGATCAGACCCGCAGCAACAATAATCGCGGTGCCATGCTGATCATCATGGAAAACCGGTATATCCAGCTTGTCACGAAGCTGTTGCTCAATCACAAAACATTCAGGTGCCTTGATATCTTCAAGATTGATTCCGCCAAAGGTTGGCATCATTAACTCGACCGCGCTGACAAAAGCGTCAGTGTCGGTTGTGTTTAATTCCAGATCAATACCGTCAATATCGGCAAATTTCTTGAAAAGAACAGCCTTGCCTTCCATGACGGGTTTCGCCGCCGCTGCGCCAATATCGCCAAGACCAAGAACCGCAGTGCCGTTTGAGATAACGGCAATCTGATTGCCCTTATTGGTGTAATCATAGGCCGTATTGATATCAGCAGCGATTTCAAGACATGGCGCAGCCACACCTGGCGAATAGGCAAGCGATAAATCATGCTGGCTTGTCAGCGGCTTGGTCGCGGCAATTTGGAATTTTCCGGGGCGGCCATTGGCGTGAAAGGCAAGTGCTTCGGCATCAAGGAGTTTATCTTTATCTGTCATGTCTCAAATACTTTATCACGGCGTTCAAAAACGGCCATGTGGGTTAAAATTTCAGTCTGATACAAACCAACACAAGAATAATGATCCATAACGTTCGACCAGAACCGGTTCGATCTTGTTCTAAAGATTAAGTTGGGGCAATGTCAAAACGCTATGACATCTCAATCTTCTACAGCAAATGCGTCAAAAGTGAAAGCGCCGACCCCGATGATGGCGCAATATTTGCGCGTCAAGGAATCGCATCCTGATTCTTTGCTTTTTTACCGGATGGGTGATTTCTATGAGATGTTTTTTGACGATGCCGAAATGGCCGCCAAACAGCTTGGCATTACGCTAACAAAACGCGGCAGCAAAGATGGTCTTGATGTACCAATGTGCGGCGTTCCGGTTCATTCGGTTGATGGCTATCTGGCAAAATTGATCCGCGCTGGTCACCGGGTGGCGATTTGCGAGCAAACCGAAGATCCACAAGAACAAAAACAGCGCGGCGGCAAAGGCCCGCTAAAACGTGATGTGGTACGGGTGCTGACCCCTGGCACGCTGACCGAAGATGAATTGTTGCCAGCGCGGGCGCATAATTATCTTGTTGCGCTTGGCCGGGCAGAAACCCAGCTGGCTTTGGCATGGGCTGATATGTCGACAGGTGATTTTTTGGTTCAAGAAATGGCTGATGATGGTCTTGAAACCTTGCTTGCGCGTCTTGATCCGGCAGAATTGATTTATCCGCAGGGATTTGACCTTCCCGATTGGTTCGAGGCTAGCCAAATCTGTGCAACCGAACAGGCGGCATCGTTATTTGATTCGACGCGCGCCAGACAGGCACTTGAACGGTTTTATCAGGTTGCAAGTCTGGATGGCATGGGTCATTTCAGCCGTGCCATGCTCTCAGCCGGTGGGGCGCTTCTTGGCTATCTTGAGGCAACACAGGTTGGCAATATGCCGAGGCTTTTGCCACTGACCGCGGTCAGTGATGCTGGCTTTATGGAAATTGATCCGGCAACAAGGCGGTCTTTGGAATTATCGCGCACTTTGACCGGTGAACGGCGCGGCAGCCTGCTTCATGCGGTCGATCGTACCTTGACCGCGGCTGGCGGGCGGCTTCTTGGCGAACGGCTTGCTGCGCCGCTATTTGATGTTGCGGCGATCGAGTCACGGCTTGATCTGGTGAGCTGGTTTCTGGCCGAGACGGCTTGTGGCGATAAGGTGCGATCACAGCTTCGGATTCAGCCCGATATTGAACGCGCCCTATCGCGCCTGTCGCTTGGTCATGGCGGCCCGCGTGATTTGGCGAATATTGCCAATGGGCTTGATGGTGCTGGCGAGATCGCCGCGCAGATAAATGCGGTTGCGGCAAAGGGCATGGGTGGACTTGCCCTGCCCGATGGCTTGCCGGATTGCCTTGATATGATGTTGTGTCCGCGCGGGCTAAGCGATGAATTGACGCCTGCGCTGGCAGATGAATTACCGCTTTTGGCGCGTGATGGCGGCTTTATCCGTCAAGGCTATGATCTTGCGCTTGATGATTTGCGCGGGCTTCGTGATGAAAGCCGCCGGTTAATTGTTGCCTTGCAAAGCCGCTATGTTGATGAAACTGGTATAGCCTCGCTAAAGATCAAACATAATAATGTTCTTGGCTATCATATTGACGTGCGGAGCAATCATGCTGGCAAATTGATGGATCATGAAATCTTTATCCATCGGCAAACCACCGCGCAGGCGGTGCGGTTTACCACGACCGAGCTAGCACAAATGGAACGCGATATGGCCAGCGCGGCCGATCGTGCGCGGGCGCTTGAATTGGAAATATTTGACCGGTTGCGGTCATTGGTTTTGCGGGCGGCACATGACCTTGGCAATGCGGCGCGCGCGCTTGCCGAAATTGATGTTGCAACCGCCGCAGCGCAGCTGGCGACAGCGAATCATTATTGCCGCCCACAATTGGTTGCCGAACCGGTATTGAACATTACCAAGGGTCGCCATCCGGTAATCGAGCCGATGCTTGATTCGCAAACCCCCTTTATTGCCAATGATTGCAATCTGGATAATGGGCGGCTATGGCTTTTGACCGGCCCTAACATGGCCGGAAAATCCACCTTTTTGCGACAGAATGCACATATTGCGATTATGGCGCAGGCAGGGCTTTATGTTCCTGCTGAAACGGCGGTTATTGGGCTTGTTGATCGTTTGTTCAGCCGCGTTGGTGCGGCCGATGATCTGGCGCGTGGCCGTTCGACCTTCATGGTTGAGATGGTTGAAACCGCGGCAATTTTGAATCGGGCTACCAATCGGTCATTGGTTATTCTTGACGAAATTGGTCGTGGCACGGCCACTTATGATGGCTTGGCGATTGCTTGGTCAACGCTTGAATATCTGCATGATGCCAGCGCTTGCCGAACGCTGTTTGCAACGCATTATCATGAATTGACGCATCTTCAAAAATCCCTCGACCAGCTTCGTTGCCATGCAATGCAGGTTCGCGAATGGCAGGGCTCAATTGTGTTTTTGCATCAGGTTGTTGCCGGTTCGGCGGATCGGTCTTATGGCGTTCATGTGGCTCGGCTTGCCGGATTGCCAGTCGCGGTCCTTGGCCGTGCCGAAACCATTTTAGGCGAACTTGAAACCGGCCAGCATGGCGCGGTTGATGCTGGGTTGATGGCCGATAATCTGCCGCTATTTGACTATCAAAGCAAAGCGCCAGAAACGCCAGTGACGCCAGATGAAATCGGCGCCGCGCTCGATGAAATGCAACCCGATAGCCTTACCCCGCGTGAGGCGTTGGATATGCTTTACCGGCTTAAGGCATTGCGCTATGACCCGGCTTTGCCGCCATTGCCATCAGGTGATAAAAAATGACCAAAATTTTAGATCTAGAATCGTCAAAATCGCAATCGGCCAAAGCCAGCCCAATTGCCAGCCCAGCCACCATGCCCGATAGCATTGCATGGCATCGTTGGCTATTGCCGTTGCAAGGCGCAATGGCTGTCAATCAGCCACCGCTTGACCGGCAGGCGATCGAGGCCGAACTTGATTCATATGCCACTGGCAAAACACCGGTAAATCGTACCAAGCTGTTAAGCTGTTTGCGAACCCATCTTGATCAGGCCAAAGCCAGCCTTCGTGAGTTGTTTTACCACAGCAATGATGGCGCTGTTTATGTTGGCATGCATGCTTGGGTCATTGATATTTTGCTGCAAAGCCTTTACGCGCAAACGCAAAAACAATGCGCTGGAGGTGACGAGCTGGCGCTGATTGCCGTTGGCGGTTATGGACGTGGTGAAATGGCACCATTTTCCGATATTGATATCATGTTTCTGATGCCGAAAAAAGCGACCGAATCCCATACGAAATTTATCGAATTCATGCTGTATATTTTATGGGATCTTGGCTTGAAAATTGGCCATTCAACCCGCAGCATCGCCGAATCGATTGACGCGGCAAATGACGATCAGACAGTGCTGACGAGCCTTCTTGAAATGCGTCATGTGGCGGGCGATGATTCGATGTGGGTGAAATTGAATCGGACGGTTCAGCGCAAAATTGCCAAACAGAAACCGCTTGCCTATGTTGAAGAAAAGCTTGCAGAGCGTGACCTTCGCCATAAGAGATTTGGCGATACGCGCTATGTTGTTGAACCCAACGTCAAAGATGGTAAAGGCGGACTTCGCGACCTTCACAGCCTGTTCTGGATTACCAAATATGCCTATCGTGCCAACAGCATGATCGACATTGTCAAAAAGGGTATTCTTCGTGATGGCGAGGCGCGGAAATTTGCCCTGGCGCAGCGGTTTTTATGGACGGTTCGCTGTCATCTTCATCTTCATGCTGACCGACCCGAAGAACGGTTGGATTTCGAAGCGCAAATGATCATTGCACCGCGTCTTGGCTTTGCCGATCGGGGCGGGCTTCGTGGTGTTGAACGCTTTATGAAACGCTATTATCTGGCCGCGCGGAATGTTGGCAATTTAACGCGTATTTTCTGCGCGGCGATGGAAACTGATTTCCGCAAAAGTCTGATCAATTGGCGACCTGATTTTCTGCGCACTCATGAGCTTGATCCGTTTCATATTGAAAGTGGGCGTGTTCGGCTTGTTGATGAGGCCTTGTTCCGTGACGCGCCAGTTCGGCTGATCGAATTATTTTCCATTGCGCAAAAACATGATGCTGATGTTCATCCAAGCACGCTTCAACGCGTCACCCGGGCGTTATCGGCACTTGATTCAAAAACGCGTGATGATGCGCAGGCAAACCAATTATTTCTGGATATTCTGACATCGCGCAAAAACCCTGAACGGGTGCTTCGTCTGATGAATGAAAGCGGTGTCTTTGGCCGTTTCTTGCCCGATTTCGGCCGGATTGTCGCGATGATGCAATTTGATATGTATCATAGCTATACGGTTGACGAACATACCTTGAAGGCGATTGGTATTCTTCACGGGATTGAGACCGGCGCGCTGCGCCAAGCCGCGCCGGTTGCGACCGAGGTGATGCCGGAAATCGGATCGCGGCGCGCGCTTTATGTTGCCATGCTTCTACATGATATTGCCAAGGGGCGTGGCGGCGATCATTCGGTTTTGGGCGCCGAGGTGGCATTGGCGGTTTGCCCACGTCTGGGGCTAAGCCATGAAGAAACCGAAACCGTTAGCTGGCTGATCCTGCATCATTTGCTGATGAGCAAAATCGCGTTTCGCTATGATCTGAATGATCCGCAAACGATCGAGGATTTTGCCAGTATTGTGCAATCACCCGAGCGATTGAAACTGCTTTTGGTTTTGACCGTTGCCGATATTCGGGCGGTTGGACCGAATATCTGGAATGGCTGGAAAGCGGCGTTGATGCGCGATCTTTATTATCGCTGCGATGCGGTTTTGCGCGGCGCTGATCCGGCGGTGATCGCGCTTGGCAATGCCCAAGAAGCGCGCCAGGAGGCAGCGGCGAAACTAGCCGATTGGGACGCGGCACGGTTTGCCGCGCATGCGGCGAATATGCCGCTGACCTATTGGACAGGATTTGATTGCGAAAGTCAGGTTCGTCATGCGCGGCTTTGTGATGAATTCGCCAATCAGGATGCGCTTTTGCTGATTGATTTCAAGCCCGATCGGGCGCGGCGCATAACCGAATTGACGATTCTAACGGTTGATGATCCGGGGCTGTTTGCGCGGATTGCCGGTGCGGTGGCGGCGGCGGGTGCGAATATTGTTGGTGCGCGCATTACGACCTGTCATGATGGCACGGTTCTTGATGTTTTCTTTTTGCAGGATATGAAGAATCAGGCGATTGAAGATCAAGATGAATTGGCGCGGATTCGCACAACGCTTGAAAAGTCGCTAACAGGGTCACTGAAACTGGAAAAAGCGCTGTTGGCGCGTTGGCAGCAAACCCCGCTTCGGGTGCGGCAAATGCCGGTTCCGTCGCGCGTTCTTTTGTCGAACAAGATCAGCAATACCCATAGCGTGATTGAAGTGAATGGCCGCGATTTTCCGGGCTTGCTTCATAAAATCACGCTTTGCCTTGCCGGTCTTGGATTGCAAATTCAGACGGCCACCGTGTCGACCTATGGCGAGCGCGTTGTCGATGTGTTTTATGTGAAAGATATTTTTGGTCTGCAAATTCAGAGTGAAACGCGCCAGCAGACCATCCGCAACCAGCTGTTGGCGGTTTTTGATGATGCCGATGAGGAAGCGGTATGACCGATCAACCAACTGCGTCAAATCCTGCAAAACCCACCTCGCTTGGCCGCGCTTTTCAACAGATTGGCAGCCTAACGGCAATTAGCCGTATTGTTGGCTTCATGCGGGATATCGCCTTTGCCAGTTTTCTGGGTGCAGGGCCAGCCGCCGATGCCTTTCTGGTGGCGTTGAAATTGCCAAATATGTTTCGCCGCCTTAGTGCCGAAGGCGCGATGACCAATGCCTTTCTTCCCAGCTTTGCCAAAATACGCGAAACCGACGGGCGTGATGCCGCGCTTCGGCTCGCATCTGAGGCGCAGATTTTTCTGATCATTGCGCTTTTTGCGATTGTTGTACTTGCCGAAATTTTCATGCCTGAAGTCATTGCGCTTCTTGCCCCAGGCTTTGCGGCAACGCCTGATCGTTTGGCTGCAGCGGTCGATCTGGCGCGTGTAACGATGCCCTATCTGCCGATGATTTCCGTGGTTGCGCTTTGGGGGGCAATCGCCAATGCGCATGACCGGTTTATGGCTGCTGCTGCCGCGCCAATTTTGGCAAATCTCTGTTTTATTGCTGGGGCGATTTCGATTCCGATTTTGGCGGCTGATTTGGGCATGTTCAAAGCTTTGCCAATTGCCATCGGCCTTTTGGTTGCTGGGTTTTGCCAATTGTTGTTTTTGTTTTTTGTTCTGCGCCGCCTGTCGGCAGTGCCAAAACTGCAATGGCCGCGCCTATCGAATGCGGGCAAAATGATGTGGCGCAAATTCCTGCCAGCGGCGCTTGGCGCTGGCGGCATGCAGCTTAATCTTCTAGTCGATTTGATTTTGGCATCAATGCTGCCGGTTGGTGCGATTTCATGGCTCTATTATGCTGATCGTGTGGCGCAATTGCCGCTTGGTATTGTTGGCATTGCGCTTGGTACGGCATTGCTGCCCAGATTATCCGCTGCCGAAGCGGCTGGTCAAAAAGACGAAATCACCAAAACGCTTGATGAGGCGATTATCTTTGGCGGATTCTTTGTCGTGCCAGCAGTTATTGCGCTGATCCTTCTTGCAGGTCCAATCATTGAGGGGCTATTTGCCTATGGCGCTTTTTCAATTGATGATGCGGTGATGGCGGCAATGGCCTTATCAGCCTATGCGCTTGGTCTTCCCGGATTTGTCATGGTGAAAATTTTGCAACCCGCCTTTTATGCGGCAGGCCAGCCAGGCACGGTTTTGAAAATATCGATCATGACCGTGGTGATCAATATAACAGCATCATTGGTGATGATGCCCATTTTTGGGCATGTCGGGCTGGCACTGGCAACGTCATTATCAGGATTGATTGCGGCAATCACCATGGTGGTTTTATTATGTCGCCGTGGCCGTCTTGGCGGTGGTTCGCTTGGTATGATTGGCCGCATTTTTCTTGCCAGTCTGGTCATGGCGATGTTGCTTTTGGCGATGGTTTGGCTTGCCGGAGGAATAAGACAATTTCTGCCCGCGGCAGGCTGGCTTGCCGTTTTGGTTGTTGGTGGTGGCGGCGGATTTGTTTTAGCCGCTTGGTGTTTTCGGGCGATTCCAGCCGGATTTGTCCGCCGATTGGGCAACCGAAAGACTTGACCGCGGCCGCACAAGCGGGGATAACGCTGGCATATAACTTCAATTGCAGATGTGATGGGTTGGCACCGGCCTGCCAGCATCTGATCAGGCGTGATGGATAGACCAAATGACCGATTCAAAAATGCATAAATCCGCAGGAAAAGGCCGCATCTTTTCCGGCATCCAGCCAACCGGCAATTTGCATCTTGGCAATTATCTTGGTGCTATTCGCAATTGGGTTGCTTTGCAGCATGATTTTGAATCGATCTATTGTGTTGTTGATTTGCATGCCATCACCGTTCATCAAGATCCGGCTGATTTGCGCAAAAGCACGCGCGAAGTGGCGGCAAGCCTGATCGCCGCTGGCATCTCAACCGAACAATCAATTTTGTTTAATCAATCTTGCGTGCCGCAACATGCCGAGCTGGCGTGGGTTTTCAATTGTGTGACCCGTCTTGGCTGGTTGAACCGGATGACTCAATTCAAAGAAAAGGCAGGTAAAAACCGCGAAAATGCGTCGGTTGGTCTTTATGCTTATCCGACCTTGATGGCCGCTGATATCCTGACTTACCGCGCAACGCATGTTCCGGTTGGTGAAGACCAAAAACAGCATCTTGAATTAACCCGCGACATCGCGCAGGCCTTTAATTCAATCTATGATAAAGATGTGTTTCCGCTTCCCGAACCACAAATTTTTGGCAGCGCAACGCGCGTTATGAGTCTTCGTGATGGCAGCGCCAAGATGAGTAAATCCGACCCGTCAGATAATTCACGGATCAATATGACCGATGATGCCGATATGATCATGCAGAAAATCCGCAAGGCAAAAACTGACCCTGATGCTTTGCCATCTGAAATGGCTGGTCTTGCCGATCGGCCTGAAGCCAGCAATCTTGTTGGCATCTATGCTGCGCTTGCTGAATGCAGCACCGATGATGTTCTTGCCGAATTTGGCGGGCGCGGATTTGGTGATTTCAAACCGGCGCTTGGTGATCTGGCGGTGGCGAAATTATCGCCAATTGGTGCTGAAATGCGGCGGCTTCTTGAAAACCCTGCCGATATTGACGCGATTCTTGCTGATGGTGCCGAACGTGCCGCGGCCATTGCGCGGCCAATTCTTGCCGAGGTACGTGATATTGTTGGGTTTTTAGGATCAAGCACCGATCGCTAGATGGGCTTGTGATCGCCAGGTGCGCTGATCACTAGCCAGATCGGTGCAGATATGCGATATTAAGCTGGTGTCGGGTTGTAGTTTTTACGGAAATCCCCATATAACGTTGATGGGGCTAACGCATATTATGCGATGGCATGAAAATGATTTTGGGGCGGTGACGAACCTGTCTGCACCAAGATTGTGAATTTAGCCTAAATGCCAAAAAATTAATCTGTTGTTGCCCTGAAATGGGCCATGTTGATGGCAAATTTATCGCATCGAAAAGGAATGATTAGATGTTTATTCAAACACAGGATACGCCGAATCCGGCAACATTGAAATTCATCCCCGGTGTTCCGGTGATGGCGCAGGGAACTGCTGATTTTGCCGATTCTGATAGCGCTAATAAATCACCATTGGCACGCCGCCTTTTTCAAGTTGATGGCGTAACAGCGGTTTTTCTGGGTGCTGATTTTGTTGCCGTGACCAAAGCTGAAGGGCTTGACTGGTTTGCGCTCAAACCGGGGATTCTTGCCGGCATTATGGAACATTACGCATCAGGCATGCCGGTCATTGAAAAAGACGCCGAGCTTGCCGATCCGCATGCCGAAGATGGTGATAGCGATACGGTCCAGCAGATCAAACAGCTTTTGGACTCGCGTGTGCGTCCGGCGGTGGCAATGGATGGCGGCGATATCGTGTTTCAGGGCTTTGATGATGGTGTTGTCACATTGCAGATGCGCGGTGCCTGTCAGGGTTGTCCTAGTTCGACAGCAACCTTGAAAATGGGCATTGAAAATATGCTTCGCCATTATATCCCTGAAGTGCGTGAGGTTCGTGCGGCCGAGCTGTAAGACAGTCACAACTGCGCCAATTATAGATGTTCAGATTTAAGGCTTAGGTCGTGATATCGTCGATTTCTAACTGGCTGACCAACCGGCGGATTGTCTGGATCGCTGCGGCTATTGCGTTTTTAGGCTTTACCGGCCCCGGTCTTTTTGGCCTATCACCACCACAATTTTTTCACAGCCATGACGCTGTTACCGAACAGGCAAAGACAGATGAATTGCCGCCCGGAAAGCATTCGGCTTCCGATATGTCCTCACAAGTTGCGCAGCCAGACGCATCACCGGCAATCGTCGCCGTGCCTGAAACCGGCCGTGACGATGCCAATACTGCAGATGCCTCGGATGGCCTGATGCGTTATGCGCCTGACCAAGAGCCTGACCAAGAGCCTGAAAAATCTCTGTTGGCAAAGGCACCAAAAACGCTCAAAGGACCGAATACAAGCCATATTGAACTTGAGTCCACAAAGCGGGTGCCGGCGCCAGAACCTCTTTTGGTGCCACGCGATTTTTTTACCCAGATTCCGGACTCACATCTGGCTTTATCAGGTACAGCGCAAAAGGAATCCTTCATAAAAATCGTGCTGCCGCTTATTTTGGCGAGCAATGAAGAAATCAGCAATCGCCGCGAGGCGATTCGGCGCGCCTTTGAAAATGATGATCGGGCGACCTTGGAAAAATGGGCAAAACTTTATAAAATTGACGTAACCGATCAGGATAACAAAGCCTTGATGACGCGGTTGCTTGAGCGGGCTGATACAATTCCGGTGGCGTTGGCATTGGCGCAGGCGGCGGTTGAGTCAGGCTGGGGAACATCGCGATTTGCCATTCAGGGCAATGCGTTATTTGGCCAATGGGCATGGCGTGAACAAGCTGGCATCAGGCCGCTTGATGCCAGTAATGACCGCGCTGTTGTGCGCAGTTTTGGATCGTTGCTTGGCTCGGTTCGCGCCTATATGCACAATCTGAATACGCATTCGCATTATCAGAAATTTCGCAAGGCACGTTCGGCATTACGCAACCGCCCAAAAGGCGGCGAAGCCAAAATACTGGCCAAATATCTTGATCGCTATGCCGAAATTGGCGAGGCTTATGTGAAGAAGCTAAAAGTCTTGATCCGTAGCAATGATTTTAGCCGTTTTGCCTTGGCGTATCTAAGCTAGATTTACCACTGCCTTACGGCACCAGAAACTGTTTGCCAAACCAGCGCCAGCGTCCATCTGGGCCGGGCATGGTGCAATTGACACGGGCACGACCCGATGGCAGGGGACCTGGAAACCGCACTTCGGCGCGCGGCCCCAACCGGCTGATTTGCAGCTGGTCATAGGTGGTGTTGAAACAGCGTAATTGGTTTTTTGTGGCAATTTCTGGCGCTAGCGTAAATCCAAAGTCAGGCGGGTTTTTCGCAATCACAACATCGGCAGGCAGAATTTGGTTGGCTTTCAGCGGCAGGCCGTCAATCGCCAATGTCAAACGATCCATCGTGCCATATTTTTCGTTCATGGCAAAACGTGGCAGTTCAAAATAGCCATTATAGCCATGCGCAATGCCCGAATTTTGACCGAAACCTGCAATGAAACCAGCCGCCTTCACGCGCTCGATAACAGCCAGATTATATTCGCCATAGGGATAGGCAAACAGATTTGGACGAAGGCCAAGTTCGGCTAGAAATCGCTGATTTGACTTTTCTAATTCGGCGTCAACATCGGCAAGACTGGATAAATGCATATGCGGGTGACTGGCTGTCTGGCTGCCAATGCCAACCCCATCGGCCTGTAATTGCCGAAGCTGATCCCAGCTCATATAGCCGCGATTTTTGCGATCAACCGGATCGGTGGCGACAAAAACGGTAAAGGGAAATCCTTTTGCCTGTAGCCGCGGCCATGCTTCGGTGAAAACTGATAGATAGGCATCATCGATGGTGATCGCGACTGTGCGGTCGGGAAGCGGCGTATCTTTTTGCAAATGATCGACAATCTTTGCCAGCGGCCAGACCGAGTAATTGCCATTTGATAATTTCTCAAGATGCGCATCAAATTGATCAAGGCGGATATTTGTGCTTGGCAGACGGTTCTCACCAAACCGGTGATACATCAAAATCACCGCATGGTCGGCAGCAAAGGCCGATCCCAGAAACGACAGCAGTAGAACCGACATTATCGCAAATCTGCTGCCAAGATAGGCAAGCCAATGACAAGCGTTCTGATAATGTCTTATGTGCATAGCAGATTTTCCACTAAAAAAATGATATAACCCTGACTTTACCGGCGGCGTTGTCAATGTTAGAGCGATCTCATTTAGCGCATCTTGGTGAGATGATGCAACCCGATAAGCCGATCTGGATAAAGGATAAGCCGATTGAAAACGCCCAAACGCCCTGATGCCTTGCCGGTCATATTAGCCTTTGAAGCCAGCACCAATCAACTGTCAGTTGCTGTTTATGCTGGTGGGGTGATCCGCGCCATGAAAACGGCCGAGGCTGCTTTTGGGCAGGCCGCATCATTGGTGCCATTGGCGGTTTCGGCTTTGGCTGAGGCAGATGTTGATTTTGCCATGATCAGCCATGTTGCAGCGGGGCGTGGTCCTGGATCATTTACCGGCCTTCGTGTTTCACTGGCCGCAGCCAAAGGCGTTTGTCTGGCGCATGATTTGCCTGGGCTTGGCATTTCCGGTCTTGAGGCGCTTGCCTATTCTTGCGGCGATGACCATGGCGATTTACCAATCTTATGTCTTGCCGATACGCGGCGTGGCAATGTCTATGCGCAGTTTTTTACCGCCGATATGACACCACAAGGTGATATTTTCGAATCGCAGATTGAACAATTGCCATTGCTTGTGCCGTCGGCGTTTGGCCAAGAGACGATTTTGCTTGCCGGATATGGTGGGCAAGCTGTTGGCGCGGCCTTTCTTGGCGCTGGCAGGCAGGTTCGCGTGGCGGGCGGCAAAATGATATCAGCTGATGCGGCTGATCAAGGGATTGATGATATATCGGTTGATGCTGGCATGATTGCCAATCTTGCCGCGCATCATCTCACGCGGGGCGTGGTTTCACCATTGACGCCGCTTTATCTCGCCGATCCGCGTCTTGGGCCGAAAAAGAAAGCATCGGCTTGATGATCCGGCGCATCACTCCGGCTGATTGTGATGCAATCGCTACGCTTGAGGCCAGATTATTTGCAACCGCGCTTGATCAGGCCCGCCTGATGGGATTGCAGTCCAACCCGGTTTTTTGTGGTTTTGTCGATCTGGTACCCGATCAGGATCAGCCACAATCCATATCGGCCGGTGATTTGGCGCCATATCTTAATGGTTATCTTCTTGCCACGATGATTGATAGTGAAGCTGAAATCCTGTCAATTGGCGTTACGCCTGACCGGCAAAGACAGGGTGTTGGCAAACGGCTTTTGCAGCATTTTTTTGAGCATGGTACCAGCCAGAATATGACTAGAGTCGTGCTTGAAGTCGCCGAAGATAATGTGCCAGCGCTTGGGCTTTATCGCGATTTCGGTTTTGTCGAATTTGGCCGCCGCAAAGACTATTACAAACAAGGTAATCGGAAAATCGACGCAATCATGATGAAGTGGTGCCCTACTGAGGCTTTTCCTTGACCATCTTTGCTTCTAGGCGGTACAAGGGGACTTGGATTTGCACTGCTGAAATGTGACATAGCGCTCTTGACCAAAAAACTCTTTATCAAAACCTACGGCTGTCAGATGAATGTTTATGATTCTGATCGTATGACCGATGTTCTAGCACCGCTTGGCTATGCGCCAACCGATATGGCTGATGGCGCCGATATGGTGATTTTGAACACATGCCATATTCGTGAAAAAGCGTCTGAGAAGGTGTTTTCCGAACTTGGCCGATTGCGCCAACTCAAAGAACGCGCCGCTGATCAGCAGGGCCGTCAGGTTACGATTGCGGTTGCCGGATGTGTGGCACAGGCCGAAGGCGAAGAAATTACCCGCCGCGCGCCATGGGTTGATATTGTTGTTGGGCCGCAAACCTATCACCGGCTTCCCGAATTGGTTGGCAAGATTGATCCGGCAAGCCGCAACCGGATTATTGATACGGATTTCCCCGAAGAAGTGAAATTTGATTTTCTGCCGGGCGAGCATGCACCGCGTGGCCCAGCCGCATTTTTGAGCGTTCAAGAAGGCTGTGATAAATTTTGCGCCTTTTGCGTTGTGCCTTACACACGCGGCGCTGAGTTTTCGCGCCCGGTCAAAACTGTTTTGGAAGAAGCCAAACGGCTGGTGGCAAGCGGCACGCGTGAATTGACGCTTCTTGGGCAGAATGTGAATGCCTATCATGGCGCGCATGATTCCGGCAAAGACTGGACGCTTGGCCGGTTGATACGTGCGCTTGCCAAGGTTGATGGGCTTGAGCGTATTCGCTATACGACATCGCATCCGCTGGATATGGATGATGAATTGATCGCCGTTCATGGTGACGTGCCGCAATTAATGCCGTATCTGCATTTGCCAATCCAGTCTGGGTCAAACCATGTTCTGCAGGAAATGAACCGTCGTCACACAAGTGATGTCTATCTGGCGGTGATCGACAAGCTTCGCGCCATCCGTCCGGATATTGCCATGTCAGGTGATTTCATTGTTGGTTTCCCCGGCGAAAGCGATGCCGATTTTGCCGAAACCTTGGCACTTGTCAGCAAGGTTGGTTACGCATCGGCCTATTCATTTAAATATAGCCCGCGCCCAGGAACACCCGCGGCAACATCTGAAATACAGGTTCCAGAATCGGTAAAATCTGAACGGCTTGAAAGCCTTCAGCAATTGCTGAACGCCCAGCAATTTGCCTTTAACAAAGGGACCGAGGGCAAGATTGTTGATGTCCTTGTCGAGCGTGCCGGTGGCCGCGATGGTCAAATGGCGGGTCGAAGCCCCTATATGCAGGCGGTGAATTTCATCGGCAATCCTGATCAGATTGGCCAGATTGTGCCTTGCCGTCTGTCCGAAGCCCGCCAGAACAGCATGACTGGCGATATTGTCAATTTGAAGGGGGCGGCGTGAACGCGGCAAAAGCCAATAGCATCCGTATGGAATTCGAAGATAACGGCGTTCTAGCGCTATTATCAGGTGAACATAACCAGCATCTGGCGCATATCGAAAAATCCTTGGATGTCACGCTGGATTCCTTTGGTAATAGCATCAAAATTTCAGGTGCGGGCAAAGCCACCAAAACCGCCCGAACCGTGATTGAGGATCTGTATCGCCGTATTGCCGATGGCAAGCGTGATGATATAGATAAATCAATGGTCGAAGATGCATTGCGATGGGCGATGAATGGTCATCAGGCTGATGCGGTAACCGCAGGCGAATCTTTTGACACATGGAAAAAGAAAATTGTCGCCAAAACCAAAGGCCAGAATGATTATCTGAAATTACTGCGTAGCAATGAAGTTGTGTTTGGCCTTGGGCCTGCTGGCACTGGCAAAACCTATATGGCTGTTGCCCGCGCTGTTGAAGCGCTGAAAAAGCGCGAAGTCGAACGTATTATTTTATCTCGTCCTGCTGTTGAAGCGGGCGAACGTCTTGGCTTTTTGCCAGGCGATATGAAAGAAAAGGTCGATCCCTATCTGCGGCCGCTTTATGATGCGTTATATGATATGATGCCAGCTGATAAAGTTGACCGAATGCTGGCCAGTGGCGAGATTGAAATTGCACCGCTTGCTTTTATGCGTGGCCGCACCTTGACCGCAGCGCATGTGATTATTGACGAGGCGCAGAACACCACGCCTGTTCAAATGAAAATGGTTCTCACCCGGCTTGGGCAGGATTCACATATGGTCATTACGGGTGATTTAAGTCAGGTTGATTTGCCAGCGGGTCAACCGTCCGGCCTTGCCGAGGCGGTTTCGCTTTTAGACAATATTAAAGGCGTTGGCATTATCCATCTGTCTGGCCAAGATGTGGTTCGTCATCCGGTCGTGGCGCGTATTTTGCAAGCGTATGAAGCTGGACAAAAGCAGCAGAATACGTCCAAATAGAGCAAGAAACAGGCGCGCGTTGTTGCGGTCGCTTTTTGCAACGGGGAATGAAAATAGCTCATGACGAGTGAAATGAATAACGGCGATAGCGCTCTGGAACCTGACAGTCCAGAGGATAGTCAATTTTTAAGCGATGAATGGACGTCTGAGGCTTGTGCCTTGATTGAAGTCAGCATTGATCCCTCTAGCTGGCATAGCCCCCTGATTGCAGATTTGAAAAAACGCGCGCCAGTGATGCTTGATCATATCGCATCGCGGCTATCGCTTGATCTGCAGATGGTCAGTCTTTTGCTGTGTAATGATGATGATATGCGGGCAATGAATTTGCAGCATCGCGGCCTTGATAAATCAACCAATGTTTTGTCATTTCCGGCAGGTGATGATTTGTATCTGGATGATGATATGCCGGAAATGGATGGCGGCATCGGCGATATTGCCATTGCTGGTGAAACGGTGATGCGCGAAGCCGCCGAGGCGGGCATTGCAGCGGGTGACCATCTATTGCATCTTTTTACCCACGGTGTTTTGCATTTGCTTGGCTATGATCATATTGATGATCAGATGGCAGATGAAATGGAAGCGTTGGAAATTGCCCTTCTTTGCCAGATGAAGATTGCCAACCCCTATCTTGATGATGAACTTGCGCTTGGCACGCGGGAGGCTGGATAATGATGACGCTTCTTGGGAGGTTTTTCCCCTCATTTGCCCGTCCGTCATCGCGCCGTGATGAACTGACCGAATTGCTTCAGGAATCGCTTGATGACAAGACTAGCTTTGACAGCCATGAAGGCACGTTATTACAGAATTTTCTGGGGCTTCGCGACATCACCGCTGCCGATGTGATGATTCCGCGTGCCGATATTGTCTCGGTTGCGCTTGCCGATGGCTTTGATGACATTATCCAGCAAATGAGCGATGCCAATCACAGCCGCGTGCCGGTTTACCGCAACACGCTTGATGATGTTGTTGGCATTATTCATATCAAGGATTTATTTGCCCATCTTCGCAATGGCCATACGCCAAAAGTCGAGAGTCTTTTGCGGCCTGCCCTATTTATATCACCAACAATCCGGCTTCTTGATCTGCTTCATGAAATGCGTTTGCGCCGCCGCCATTTGGCGCTGGTTGTTGATGAATTTGGCGGGGTTGATGGTTTGATCACGATCGAAGATCTGGTCGAAGAAATTGTTGGTGAAATTGAAGATGAGCATGACACCACAGCGCAATTGCGGTTTGAGCAAAAGGGCGATGGCACGGCCATTGCCGATGCCCGGCTTGAAGTTGAGGCTCTTGAAGCGATTACCGGCCCTTTGCTTGATGATGATGAACGTGACGAGATTGATACGCTTGGCGGATTGGTCTGTGCGCTTGCTGGGCGGGTGCCCGGTCGCGGCGAGGTTGTGCGTCATCGCGGCGGGTTGCAATTTGAAATTCTTGAAGGTGACCCGCGCCGTGTCACTTTGTTAAAACTTCGTGGATTGCCGCGTGCCAAAACCAGCTCTAGCAAACCGGACTAAAAACCGCCCCTTTATGCTTTTCTGGCATTTGCTTGCTGGCGCATTTGCCAGCCTGTCCTTGCCGCCATTATTCTTATTGCCAGCGATTTTTGCTTTATCGATTCCGCTTCTTGCCTATTTAAAAGCTGAAAGCCGGATGCAGGCATCGTTGATTTTTGGTGCGGCGGGGACCGGATGGTTTCTGGCATCAACCTATTGGGTGTCGCATTCGCTGATTGTTGACACCCCATCACTTTGGGTTTTGGCGCCGTTTATGGCGCTGGCATTGGCGCTTATTCTGGCGGTTTTTTGGGCCAGCGCGGCAATGGTTTCATGGTCATTTGGGCGGCGACCGGTGGCGCGCCTGTTTTGGTTTGTTGCCTTTTTCAGCCTTGGCGAATGGGCGCGTGGCTTTGTGGCAACCGGATTTCCGTGGAATCTGACCGGCAGTTTGTTTGCTGTTGATCTTGCCAGCCTGCAATCGGCCAGCGTGATTGGCGCCTATGGGCTATGCGTGATTGCGCTATTTTTTGCATTGGTACCGGCATTCTGGGTTTTGGGGCATCGGCGTTTTGCCGCAATATTTTTGATGTTGCCTCTTATGCTTGCCGCCTTTGGGGCGATGCGGCTCGCCAATTCATCTGATGCCCATTCGGCATCATCGGGATCAATGATCCGGCTTGTGCAACCGGCAATACCACAAGCCGATAAATGGGATCGAAGCAAACGCCAGCGCCATCTCGACAGGCTTGTCAGCTTGTCTCGTCAAGGTGATGTGGTGCCAAAATTGGTGATCTGGCCGGAAACCGCCTTTGCCGGATTTGCTAGCCGCAATCAAGCATTGCTCAACACAACCATTCGCAATGCCACGCAAAATGATGGTTTGGTGATTACCGGTATTCCGCGATTTGGCGGCGGTCGTACTTTGCTGAATTCGGCCATTATGATTGACCATGATGGTGCTATTAAAGCTGTCTATGACAAACGCCATCTTGTGCCGTTTGGCGAATATATGCCATTTCGGAAATGGCTTCCCTTCCTTGAGCCAATTGTTGGCCCGATTGATTTTGTACCTGGTGAAAATAATCGCCTGATGCGTCTTGATGGTTATGGCAGCATACAAATGCTGATTTGCTATGAAGTGATTTTTGCCGGCGCGGTCATTGGTCAAGAGATGCGCCCAGATATGATGATCAATATCACCAATGATGCTTGGTTTGGCCAAAGTGTAGGGCCGTGGCAGCATCTTGTACAAGCCCAGATGCGCGCGGTCGAAGAAGGCTTGCCGCTGATGCGGGTTGCCAATACGGGCATCACTGCCGGTTTTGATTCCTATGGCCGTATTCTTGGACAGATGGGGCTTGGCAGGCAGGGTGTTCTTGATCTGCCGGTGCCGCCGGCCCTAGCGCCAACGCTATTTGCCCGTTTCGGTAATTTGGGATTCTTTGCACTTATTTTCTTGATTATTGGCAGTGCTGCATGTCTTGACCTCTCTCGTTCTATCAGGCAATAGATATAATCAGCAAGAATTAAGGAACCCACCCATGAGCTATATCTTTACATCTGAATCTGTTTCAGAAGGCCATCCCGACAAATTATGTGACCGTGTTTCGGATACGGTTCTTGATCTGTTTTTGAAATATGAACCAGAAGCGCGTGTTGCCTGTGAAACTTTGGCAACGACAAACCGTGTTGTGCTGGCTGGTGAAGTGCGGGCAAGCAAGTCTACATTGACCCAGATCATGGCCGAGATCGAACCGGCAGTGCGGGCGGCGGTCAAAGATATCGGCTATGAGCAAGACAAGTTTCATCACGCCAATTTCGAATTTCAAAACTACCTTCATGAACAATCGACCGATATCGCGATGGGTGTTGATTCAGGCGATAATAAAGATGAAGGCGCTGGCGATCAGGGGCTTATGTTTGGTTATGCCTGTGATGAAACCGATGTCTTGATGCCTGCGGCAATTCATTATTCCCATCAGATTCTAAAAGATCTTGCAACGGTTCGTAAACAGGATGCCGATTCAATCCTTGGCCCTGATTCAAAAAGCCAGATCAGCCTTGTTTATGATGATGCCGGCCGTCCAACGGGTGTGCATAAGGTGGTTCTATCAACGCAGCATTCTGAAAAAGCGACACAAGCCGATATTCTGGCACTGGTGACGCCGGTGATCGCCAATGTTCTTCCCGATGGTTGGATGGTGTCAGGTGATGATCTGCTGGTAAACCCAACCGGACAGTTTGTGATTGGTGGGCCGGATGGTGATACGGGTCTTACTGGCCGCAAAATCATTGTTGATACTTATGGTGGGGCGGCGCCGCATGGTGGCGGTGCCTTTTCGGGAAAGGACCCAACAAAGGTTGACCGGTCGGCTGCCTATGCTAGCCGCTATTTGGCAAAAAATGTTGTTGCGGCGGGATTGGCATCGCGTTGCACAATTCAGATCGCCTATGCGATTGGCGTTGCCGAGCCGGTATCGCTTTGTGCGAATACACATGGCACGGGCACTATTGATGATCAAAAACTGCAAGAAGCGCTTCGCGATTGCATGGATTTGACGCCGCGCGGTATTCGCCAGCATCTTGGCATGAATGCGCCAATCTATGCGCCAACTGCCGCCTATGGGCATTTTGGCCGAATTGCTGGTGAAGCAGGGGCGGGCACATTTAGCTGGGAAGCAACCGACCTTGTTGACGCGCTTCGCGCTACGGCACGATAGGATATCACTTGCCGAAATAGCTGGTCAAATATTCAATCAAACATCCGATCAAATACGCGTTCACATATGGGACAGATTTTGCAATGGCCGATCACGATGCTGTTACCAAGAACGGGGTTTTAATTGACGGGATGCCGCTGGGGCCGCGTTTTTATGGTCGGCGCAAAGGCCGCCCGCTTCGTGCCTCGATGAAGCGGCTTCTTGATGAAGCTTTGCCGCAATTTGCCTTTGATCCGGCGCGGCCGATTGATGATCAATTTGGCCACAAGGCCGATCGCTATCTTGAAATCGGTTTTGGCGGTGGTGAGCATCTGGCTGGCCTTGCCGCGGCGATGCCTGATTGCGATTTCATCGGCGCCGAACCTTTCATCAATGGTGTTGCCAGTCTGCTTCGCCATATTGATGAACAACAGCTTGGCAATATCCGCATCTGGCCAGATGATGTTCGGCTGATCATGCCTAGTCTTGGGGCGGCAAGCCTTGCTGGTGCCTTTATCATGTTTCCCGATCCTTGGCCGAAAAAACGCCATGCGGCGCGGCGCATTCTGCAAACCGCCCTTCTTGACCAGCTTGCGGTGATGATCCGGCCGGGTGGACGGCTGGTTCTGGCAAGTGATGATCCTACGGCAAAAAGCTGGCTTTTGCAGGCTGCCACCGCACATGCTGATTTTATGTGGACAGCGCGCAGCCCCCAAGATTGGCGTCAACGACCTGCCGAATTGCCCGAAACGCGCTACATGAAAAAGGCCGATCGCGCCGAACGCCAATCATCATGGTTTCTGTTTCAGCGTTGCGGCGTTGCCGACTGACCCGGTCACTTTGGAAAGGACTGAACGACAAATTGGCATTACAGGCCCGCTGCCTCTTGCCTCTTGCTTTTTTGCCTGTCACCGCTTATAACAAGACGAAATAAAGCTGTCGCAGTCAGACGGTGGGCCACTGGCCCACTTTTTTATTGCCTTTTTTGAGGGGCTTTGGCCGGTTTTTAAAAAGCAATACAGCTTTAGGTTAGCGTTACGGCAATTGCCTCTATGGGCATGCCAATAGTCAGGGTTTTAGGAGGCATTTTGGTCGAAGCCAAGATAAGCCAGATTATCGAAGATGCGGTTACCGAGCTTGGCTTTGGCCTTGTGCGGGTGCAGTTTTCAGGTGGGCAAACGGGTCGCAACCAGTTGCAGATCATGGCCGAGCCGAAAGAAGATCGTGAAATGACGGTCGAAGATTGCCAGATGCTAAGTCGGCATATTTCGACATTGCTTGATGTTGATGACCCCATTGCCGCTGCCTATGTCCTTGAAGTGAGTTCGCCTGGCATCGACCGGCCTTTGACACGGATTGAACATTTTGAGCGTTTCAATGGTGAATTGGCGAAAATAACATTGCGCATGATGCTTGATGGACGGCGGCGGTTTCAAGGCCGGCTTACCGGCCTGACAGATGATGGCAATATTGGCCTTGAAACAAGCTTTGGCAGATTTGAATTTGCCTTTGATGATATTGAATCGGCACGGATCGACCCAAGTGAAATTTTTGAACGGCGCAGCTAGAACCGAAGCGGCGATGAATGAAGGTCAAAACAACAAAGAATTTTCGTAATAAATGCCGCGCCACATATGGTGCAAAGACAAACCAAAGGTGAGACGACTATGGATACATCATCAATTCCTGGCCTCGAGCTAATTCAAGTTGCCGATGTGGTGGCGCGTGAAAAATCAATTGAGCGCGAAGAAGTCATGCTGGCGATGGAGGAAGCCATCCAAAAGGCCGGTCGGGCGAAATATGGGCTAGACCGTGATATCCGGGCGATGATTGATCGCAAAACCGGTGCCATTCGTCTTGAGCGTTGGATCGAAGTTGTCGAAGAAGTTGAAGATGAATCGATGCAGATGAGTCTTGCTGAAGGTGCCAAGCAAAACCCACCATTGGCCGCGGGTGAATTTTGGCGCCAATCTTTGCCGCCAATCGAATTTGGCCGGATTGCCGCGCAAACTGCAAAACAGGTTATTTCACAAAAAGTGCGTGATGCCGAACGCGCACGCCAGTTTGAAGAATATAAGCACCGTATTGGCGAAATTGTTGTTGGTACGGTCAAGCGGGCTGAAAGCTATTCAATCACGGTTGATCTTGGCCGCGCCGAAGCGGTGATTCGCCGTGAGGAAATGATCCCGCGTGAAAACCTGCGCCAAGGCGATCGTGTTCGTGCCTATATCATTGATGTTCGTGAAGAGCCGCGCGGCCCCCAGATTTTCCTATCGCGGGCTTGTAATGAATTTATGGCCAAGCTGTTTACCCAAGAAGTGCCTGAAATCTATGATGGCATTATTGAAATCAAAGGGGTCGCCCGCGAGCCTGGCAGCCGTGCCAAAATTGCCGTTCTGTCAAATGATCCGGGCATTGATCCGGTTGGTGCTTGTGTTGGTATGCGCGGCAGCCGTGTTCAGGCTGTTGTTGGCGAATTGCAGGGCGAAAAAGTTGAAATCATTCCTTATATCGAAGATCCAGCCGCTTTTGTGGTGAATGCTTTGGCACCTGCCGAAGTCGCCAAGGTGGTGATGGATGAGGTTGCTGGCCGGATGGAAGTTGTTGTTCCGGACGATCAATTGAGCCTTGCGATTGGGCGTCGTGGCCAGAATGTGCGTTTGGCGTCGCAATTGTCGGGTTGGTATATTGATGTTCTGACCGAGGCCGAAGAATCCGAACGCCGTCAGGAAGAGTTTAAAACCCGTTCAACACGCTTTATTGATGCGTTGAATATTGATGATGTGATTGCGCATCTTCTTGTTGCTGAAGGCTTTGTCTTCCCTGAAGAAATTGCCGAAAGCACATTGGAAGAGCTAGCCGCGATTCAGGGCTTTGACGAAGATATCGCTGGCGAATTGCAGAATCGCGCCATCGAATTTGTCGAGCGTGAATCCGACCGGATCAATGCTGCGCTTGATGAAATGAAGGTCGCTGACGATCTTCGTGCCTTTGAATATATCAGCCTTGCCATGTTGTTGACCCTTGCCGAAAATGAAATCCGCAAGCTTGATGATCTTGCCGGTCTTGATAATGAAGAGCTTGTCGAGCTTTTAGGTCAGCATGGTCTTAGCGATGATGGCGAAGCTGGTGATATTATCATGGCTGCACGGGCGCATTGGTTTACAGATGAAACCGCTGACAGCACAGACACCGACGATGCGTCGGCTTCGTCTGACAGCTAGGCCATGAGGGGCTATCTGTCATGGCTGAGCGCACCTGTATCGCAACTGGGCAAACGCTTCCCCCGCACAAGCTAATTCGCTTTGTTGCGGCACCGGATGGCTATGCTGTTGCCGATCTTGCAGGACGTCTGCCCGGCCGTGGCGCGTGGGTGACAGCCGAAGAGTCTGTCATTCGCAAAGCCGATCAAAAAGGTCATTTGAAACGCGCTCTTGGCGTGGGGTTGAAATCGGTTGATGCCGATCTTGCCGCCATTGCCGTTGGGTTGCGGGCGCGCATCATTGCCACAGCATCAATGGCACGCCGCGCTGGCATGCTTCTTGGTGGTGGCGGCAAATTATTATCTGAAGGCCATTTTGAAGGCTTGCTTGCGGCGGCGGATGCATCGCCGCGCGAACTTGCGAAAATGAAATCCAAGCTTGATGTAGATTGGGTGAGCCAGTCATTCAGCGCAACCGAGCTTGGCCGCATATGTGGCCGTGATAGTTTGGCTTTTGTCGGGTTGCGGGCATCGGCGGGCAATGGCTCAGGAAAATTAGTACGCACGGTTCATGAAGATATCATGCGTTTAGACGGGTTTTATACAACAGCGGGTTGTAATGACCTGCCTGACCGGTGTATCACCTAGGCATAACGGTTTGACCAGCGTATGCGAGATTATGCGGTGGTGAATACCAAGAAAGGTTCGAAATGACTGACGATAGCAGTAAACCAAAAAAACTGAGTCTCTCAGGTAGCAAATTGACGCTTGGCAATATTGACGCCAGCAAGCTGCGTGCCGGGCCATCAGTTGGTGGTGCGCGCAAAACGGTTCAAGTTGAAGTCCGGCGCAAACGCGCTCCGGCAGCACCGCAGCGCGGTGGGGCACCAGCGCCTGAACCAGTTGTAACCGAACCTGTACAAACCGCCGCCGCACCTGCCGCGCCAGCCCCATCGGCACCTGCCGCTGATGATCGTCTGACAGCGCAAGAACGTGCCGCGCGTGTTCGCGCTCTGCAAGAAGGGCTTGCCAAGGCTGATTCGCCAAGCGAAGCACCGGTTGCAGCCGCTGTGCCAGAAGCCGCACCCGAACCCGAAGTGCCGCTTGATCCGATTGCTGCGCGCCGCGCTGCCGAACTTGCTGAATTGCAGGAAATCGAGGCTGGTGAAGAACGTCGCCGCAGTGAAGAGAATAAAAAACATACCGATGCCCATGCTGCGCGCCGTCAGGTTACTGAAGATGCGCCAAGCGATGCGGCAACAGCGGCCAATAAATTTGGTCCAACGCCAACCGAAATGCAAAATCGCCGTCGCCGTGAAGCTGAAGAAATGGCACCACGCCGCCCAGCACCACGCCGCGAAGCTGCGGGTCGTCGCCAATCAGGTAAGATGACCATTACGCAGGCTTTGTCGGGTGATGATAGCCGTCGCCAGCGTTCCCTTGCGTCGGTCAAGCGCCAGCGTGAGCGGGCGCGGATGCGCGAAGAACAGCCACAGGTCAAACAGCTTCGTGATGTGATTATTCCTGACAGCATTACCGTTGGTGAATTGGCAAACCGGATGGCCGAGCGTACCGCTGATGTGGTGAAAGAGCTGATGAAGCTGAACATCATGGCAACCGCAACACAAGCGATTGATGGTGAAACCGCTGAATTGGTCGCTGGCGAATTTGGGCACCGGATTCAGCGTGTATCTGAATCGGATATCGAAATTGGCCTTGGTGGTGATGATGATCCGGCGGAAAGCCTGCAACCACGTCCGCCTGTTGTGACCATTATGGGTCACGTTGACCATGGTAAAACCAGCCTTCTTGATGCCATTCGCCGTACCGATGTTGCGGCGGGTGAATCAGGAGGAATCACCCAGCATATCGGTGCTTATCAGATCAAAACAGTGGCCGATAATGTCATTACATTCATTGATACACCTGGCCATGAAGCCTTTACCGAAATGCGGTCACGCGGCGCGAATATCACCGATATCGTCGTTCTGGTTGTGGCGGCTGATGATTCGGTCATGATGCAAACCATCGAGGCGATTAACCATGCCAAGGCGGCAGGTTGTCCAACGATTGTTGCTGTCAATAAATGTGACAAGCCTGCCGCCGATCCAGCGCGCGTGCGAAGCGATTTGTTGCAGCATGAAATCATCACCGAAGATTTTGGCGGTGATGTTTTATGTGTTGATGTATCAGCGCATACAGGCATGGGTCTCGACAAGCTGGAAGAAGCCATCATGTTGCAGGCCGAACTTCTCGAATTGAAGGCCAATCCTGATCGTCCGGCCGAAGGTGTTGTTGTCGAATCAAAGGTCGAGCGCGGCAAGGGATCAGTTGCCACTTTGCTGGTTCAGCGCGGCACCTTGAAGCAAGGTGATATTTTTGTCATTGGTGCCGAAAGCGGCCGTGTTCGTGCGTTGCTTGATGATCGCGGCAAAACCCTGAAATCAGCAGGTCCGGGTCAACCTGTTGAGATTTTGGGTCTGAACGGCACGCCGATGGCAGGCGATAGTTGTGTTGTTGTTGAAAGCGAAGCGCGTGCACGTGAAATTGCCGAATATCGGACACGCCGCAACCGTGATCACGAGGCCGCGCGCGGTGCGCGTGGATCGGTCGAGCAGATGCTGTCGGCAATTGCCGCTGGTGAGGCCGAAGAATTACCGGTTGTGATCAAGACCGATGTTCATGGCTCGCTTGAGGCCATTCGCGTTGCGCTGGAAAAACTGGGAACCGAACAGGTGAAGGTGCGTCTGTTATCGGCCGGTGTTGGTGCGCTTAGCGAATCTGATATCAGCCTTGCCGCCGCATCAAATGCCATTGTGGTTGGTTTTAACGTTCGGGCGATTCCGCAGGCGCGTGATCTGGCAAAACGTGATGGTGTTGAAATTCGCTATCACTCGATCATTTATGAACTTATCGATGAAGTCAAAGCGGCAATGGGCGGCCTTCTCAGCCCCGATACGCAAGAAGATTTCATTGGTTATGCCGAAATTCGTCAGGTCTTTGGTGTATCAAAAATTGGCAAGATTGCTGGTTGTATGGTGACCGAAGGCGTTATCAAACGTGGCTGCAAGGTTCGTTTGCTGCGGGATAATGTGGTGATTCATGAAGGCTCTCTCAAAACCCTGAAGCGCTTTAAAGACGAAGTCAAAGAAGTGCGCGAAGGTTTTGAATGCGGAATGGGATTTGAAAATTATTCCGACCTTCAGGAAAAAGATATGATCGAATGTTTCGAACTTCGTGAAGTTGCACGAACACTCGATTAACACCGGCTAAGTTGGTGACAGGATGCGCCGGTTTGGCCTGTCCTGACATTTGGTTAAAGGGATGAGGGTCATGCCGTCAAAATCGCGTCGTCCACAATCTGCAAAAGGGCCAAGCCAGCGTCAATTACGCGTTGGTGAAACATTGCGCCATGCTTTGTCGGAAATTTTGATGCGCGAGGATTTCTTTGATCCTGATCTTGCCAATGTATCGATCACCATTTCGGAAATTACCGTCAGCCCAGATCTGGCCAATGCGCGAGTTTATACAATGCCGCTTGGTGGGGTCAATATCGAGGTTGTTTTGCCAGCCTTGAACCGGTTGGCACCTCTGATCCAGTCACTGGTTGCTAAAAAAGTGCATTTGCGGCGCACCCCACGCCTGCGGTTTCTGCTCGATGAAAGCTTTGAAAATGCAGCGCGGATGAACGAGCTTTTTGCCGCCATCCGCCAAGGCTGATTGTGTGATGGCACGCAAACGCGGACAGCCAATTCATGGCTGGGTTAACCTTGATAAACCAAAGGGCATAAGTTCGGCCAAGGCCGTGGCGATTGTGCGCCGGGTTTTTGATGCTGCAAAGGCGGGTCATGGTGGCACGCTTGACCCGTTGGCAAGCGGTATTCTTCCTATTGCCCTTGGCGAGGCCACCAAAACCGTATCTTTTGCGATGGGCCAGCAGAAATCCTATGAATTTGAATTGGCCTGGGGAAGCGAAACCAGCACCGATGATGGCGAAGGCAGTGTTACCCGCCAGTCGGATCACCGTCCGGATGCGGCCGCGATTGATGCGGCGCTAACGCATTATCAAGGTCACATCCAACAAGTGCCGCCGGTTTATTCGGCGATTAAGGTTGATGGCAAACGCGCCTATGATTTGGCGCGAAAGGCAGGCGATGATGAGGCAGCGATCACGTTGGAATCACGGCAGATTTATATCGAATCCTTTCGCCGGATTGCGTCAGATCAGAACCATGCCCGATTCTATGTTGCTTGTGGCAAAGGCGCCTATATTCGGGCATTGGCGCGCGACCTTGGGCGCGATCTTGGTACGGCAGCGCATGTCACCGCGCTTCGGCGGCTTTCGGTCGGACAATTTCATGCCGATCATGCGATTTCACTGGATTTTTTAGAGAAGCTGCCGCATAGTGCCGCCGCTTTAGAGCATTTGCATCCTGTTGTGAGTGCGCTGGACGACATCCCGGCGCTACCCATCTCAGGGAATGAGGCAACCAAGCTTCGCCATGGTCAGACGCTTCCGGCGATCAGTGCATCAGCACAGGATCGTTTTCAGACGCTTTTGACCGGTGCAACCGCAATCGCCATGGAGGGAGACCGTCCGGTGGCTTTGGTGGTGGTCAAGGCTGGCGCGGTCTGTCCTGTTCGTGTGCTGAATATTTAACTTAAACCCATATAGGAGGTTTCGATGTCGATTACACAGGAACGTAAAGCCGAGCTAATTGCTGAGTTTGGCAAAAACGACAAGGATTCAGGATCTGCATCAGTTCAGGTGGCTATTTTGTCTGAGCGCATTCGCAACCTGACCGAGCATCTAAAAGACCATAAAAAAGATTTTGGGTCACGCCGTGGCCTTTTGGCCATGGTTGGCCAGCGTCGCAGCCTTCTTGACTATATCAAGTCGGGCGATGTTGCGACCTATAAGGCATTGATTGAAAAGCTGGGCTTGCGCCGCTAAGCCCTGTTGACAGAAAGCCTATAAAACCGTCCTGCCATTGGTAGGGCGGTTTTTGCATGTGGCGCATTTTATTTGCTTTTTTCAAGATTGCGTGCGAGAAAAGCGGGAATCAAAGGGATTATGAATTAACAGGGCACGAACAAGGCCGATTGAGGGTGCCCCCGACAACCAGATGCAGACAGAGCGCTGGCACGACGAGACAACCTTCAAAACATTTTAATTCCTTTGTCACAGCAATGTTCATCATGAGGATGTGCGTTGTATTTTTGCTGTTCTCTCGCTGGATTGCCGGCGTTGAGATGAAATGAAAGAGATGAAATAGATGTTCAAGTTATTCCGCAAAGAATTGGAATGGGGCGGTACAAAGCTGGTTCTTGAAACCGGTAAAGTTGCCCGTCAAGCCGATGGCGCCGTTATGGTCAGTCTTGGTGAGACAAAAGTATTATGTACAGCTGTTGCGGCACAAAGCCCAAAGCCTGGTCAGGATTTTTTCCCATTGACCGTCAATTATCAGGAAAAAGCCTTTGCAGCGGGTAAAATCCCCGGCGGCTTTTTCAAGCGTGAGGGTCGTCCTTCGGAAAATGAAACCCTTGTTTGCCGGTTGATTGACCGTCCGATCCGTCCGCTATTCCCGAAATCATTCAAATGTGAAACACAGGTTATCTGTACCGTTCTGGCGCATGATATGGAAAATAATCCTGATATCGCTGCGATGATTGGTGCCTCGGCAGCTTTGACCCTTTCAGGTGTGCCGTTCTTTGGCCCGATTGCCGCTGCGCGCATTGGCTGGATTGATGGAGCCTATGTTCTGAACCCAACCGTCGATCAGATGGATGAAAGTGAACTTGATCTGATCATGGCCGGAACGCATGAAGGCGTTTTGATGGTTGAATCAGAAGCCAAGGAACTGTCAGAAGAAATCATGCTTGGCGCGGTGAATTTTGGTCACCAGTCAGTCAAGCCGGTGATTGATGCCATTATCGAACTGGCCGAATCATGTGCTAAAGAGCCGCGCGCGCTTCCCGAAGAGCCAGCAGAAATTGCTGATATCAACAAGGTTCTTAAGGATTTTGCCAAGGGTTTTGAAGCCGCTTATAAAATTGCTGATAAAACCGATCGTCAGGCAGCTTTGAATGAGGTTCGCGCCGAAGCAAAAGCCGCAATTGGCGATGACTATGATGCCGTTCTTGTTGGTGGTCTGATCAAAGGCATGGAAGCCGATGTTGTTCGTGGTGCGATCTTAAAAACCGGTGTTCGAATTGATGGTCGTGACACAAAGACCGTTCGCCAGATTGTTGCCGAGGCTGGATTCCTGCCGCGGGCGCATGGATCATCTTTGTTCACCCGCGGTGAAACACAGGCGATGGTTGTTGCCACGCTTGGCACGGGTCAGGATGAGCAAATCATTGACGCGTTGGTTGGTGAAAGCCGGTCTAGCTTCATGCTTCATTATAATTTCCCGCCATATTCAGTTGGCGAGGCTGGCCGTGTTGGTTCGCCTGGTCGTCGTGAAATTGGTCATGGAAAATTGGCATGGCGTGCGCTTCGTCCGTTGCTGCCAACCAAAGACGAATTTCCATACACGATCCGGCTTGTTTCTGAAATCACCGAATCAAACGGATCATCTTCAATGGCGACCGTTTGTGGTGGTTCATTGGCGATGATGGATGCTGGCGTGCCATTGAAACGTCCAGTTGCTGGTATCGCGATGGGATTGATCAAAGAAGGCGATGATTTTGCCGTTCTGTCCGATATTCTTGGTGATGAAGATCATCTTGGCGATATGGATTTCAAAGTTGCTGGTTCACAAAATGGTGTGACCTCATTGCAGATGGATATCAAAATCACATCAATCACACCTGAGATCATGCAGATTGCACTTGATCAGGCACGCGATGGCCGGATTCATATTCTTGATGAAATGGCCAAGGCATTGACCTCGGCGCGTGATGATTTGGCCGATAGCGCGCCAAAGATCACCACCTTGAAAATTCCGGTTGATAAAATCCGCGACATCATTGGCCCGGGTGGCAAGATCATCCGTGAAATCTGTGAAGAAACAGGTGCCAAGATTGATATCGAAGATGATGGCACCGTCAAGGTCGCAGCCGTTTCAGGCCCATCAGGCGAAGCCGCTGTTGCGCGGATTCGTGATATCGTTGCCGAGCCAGAGCTTGGTGTGATCTATAACGGTACCGTTGTCAAAACCGTTGATTTCGGGGCGTTCGTCAATTTCCTTGGGGCAAAAGACGGGCTGGTTCATATTTCCGAGCTGCAAAATGGCCGTACCGAAAAAACCACCGATATCTGTAAGGATGGTGATGCGGTTAAGGTCAAAGTTATCGGCTTTGATGACCGTGGTAAGGTAAAGCTGTCAATGAAGCGTGTTGATCAGGAAACCGGTGCCGATCTTGAGGCTGCTGCTGCTGAAACCGCTGAATAGGCCGCAACAAGAATCGAACAAGACGAAAAAAGGCGGTGCCATTGGCACCGCCTTTTGCTTATCTATTATTTTTTAAGCTTAGGATTCGCTCGGAATGCCAACGCCATTATAGCCACCATCAACAAAATGCACTTCGCCGGTTACGCCTGACGATAAATCTGAAACCAGATAAAGACCGGTACGCCCAACCTCATCAAGCCCGGGATTGCGTTTAAGTGGCGCATGATGTTCGGTATGGCGGAAAATATGCCGCGCACCAGTGATCGCCGCGCCAGCAAGCGTGCGCATTGGTCCGGCCGACAACGCATTGACCCGAATATTCTGACCACCAAGATCGACGGCAAGATAGCGAACCGAGGCTTCTAGGGCAGCTTTGGCAACCCCCATGACATTATAATTTGGCGTGCTTCGTTGTGCGCCAAGAAAGCTAAGCGTTACCAATGCACCGCCATCGGGCATCATGTCACGGGCGGCGCGCGCGACTTCGGTAAAGGAATAGGCCGATACTATCATGGTATTTGCGAAATTCTGGCGGCTCGTATCCATATAGGCGCCTTTTAATTCGTTCTTGTCGGAAAATGCCAAGGCATGAACGACAAAATCGATTGTTGGCCAATGCGTTGCCAATTCGGCAAAACAGCGGTCAACCGCGCCTTCTTTGGCAACATCACATTCGATCATGATGTTTGACCCAATTGATTCGGCCAAGGGTGCCAGCCTTTTGCCAAACCCTTCCATTTGATAGGAAAAGGCAATTTTGGCACCCTGTTTGGCAGCGGCTTCGGCAATGCCCCATGCGATGGATTTGTCATTCGCAACACCCATCACAAGGCCGCGTTTGCCAGCCAGTAAAGTTCCGGGCTGCATATTATACCTTTCGCAAGGCCAATGTGGCGTTGGTGCCGCCAAAGCCAAATGAGTTGGACAATGCCAGATTGATTGAAAAATCATCCATGCGGGTTTGCGCCACCGGAATATCACCAATGGCCGGATCGGGCGTGTGGATATTGGCGGATGCGGCAATGAATTTATTCTGCATCATGATGATCGTATAGATGGCTTCTTGAACCCCTGTCGCACCCAGCGAATGGCCGGTCAATGATTTGGTTGAGGTGACAACTGGAAGATGACCGCGCGGGCCAAAGACAGTGCGAACCGCGTCAAGTTCCTTAACATCGCCAACTGGCGTTGAGGTGCCATGCGCATTGATGTAATCCACCTTGTCGGTAAGCTTGTTGCCATCAAAACCGGCAAGTGCCAGCTCCATGCAGCGCACTGCGCCTTCGCCGGATGGTGCAACCATATCCGCGCCATCTGAATTGGCACCATAGCCAACCAGTTCAGCATAGATTTTTGCCCCGCGTGCCACGGCATGATCCATATCTTCAAGAACAACCATGCCGCCGCCGCCAGCAATCACAAATCCATCGCGGTCGGCATCATAGGGGCGTGAGGCCATTTCTGGCGTGTCGTTATATTTCGAAGACATTGCCCCCATCGCGTCAAACAGAACGGACAAGGTCCAATGCAGTTCTTCGCCGCCGCCGGCAAAGACAATATCTTGGCTGCCACTACGAATGGCATCAGCACCAGAGGTAATACAATGTGCCGAGGTTGAACAAGCCGAAGAAATCGAATAATTGATGCCGCGAATTTTGAAAAAAGTGGCGATACAGGCCGAAACCGTCGACGACATGCAGCGTGGCACCATATATGGTCCAATCCGTTTTGGGCCTTTTTCGCGGGTGATATCAAAGGCGGCAAGAAGGTTAGCCGTTGATGGCCCGCCTGAACCGGCGACAAGACCGCTTCGCTCATTTGATACTTGATGATCTTCAAGCCCAGCATCGGCAATGGCCTGTTCCATGGCCAGAACCGCATAGGCAGCCCCTTCGCCCATAAAGCGAAGCTGTTTGCGATCAACATGATCGACAACATCAAGCTTGACGGTGCCATGCACCTGACTGCGAAATCCAAGCTCGGTATATTCCGGTGCGGCAACAATGCCCGAGGTTCCGTTACGCAACGAATTGGTGACTTCGCTGACATTATTTCCAATCGAGGAAACGATTCCGATTCCGGTAATGGCAACACGGCGCATGATCTTTAAGCTCCTTCAGGGGTAAACAGGCCAACGCGGATATCATTGGCTTCAAAAACAACCTCGCCATCGCAAAGCACTTTGCCATCGGCAATGCCCATCACAAGGCGGCGCATGATGACCCGCTTCATATCAAGACGAAACGTCACAAGTTTGTTGCTTGGCAGAATCTGGCCGGTGAATTTCACCTCACCAACCGACAGGGCGCGCCCCCGTCCAAGCCCGCCTGACCAGCCCAGAAAAAAGCCAACAAGCTGCCATAGCGCATCCATGCCAAGACAGCCCGGCATCACCGGATCGCCCTCAAAATGGCAAGGAAAGAACCAAAGATCGGGGTTCAAATCAAACTCAGCATCAATCTGGCCTTTGCCAAATTCACCACCATTATCATCAATGCGGGTAATGCGGTCACACATCAGCATTGGCGGCAATGGCAATTGCGGGTTTCCTGGTCCGAACATCTGGCCTTTGGCGCAGCTGATTAATTCATCATAGGTAAAAGAGCTTTGATCTTTGGGCGACATCTTAACTTCCTTGTTACAAACGGGCGTGCATCTAAGGTCAAAATGACCCTGCAGGCCTGCCGGTTTTGATTTTCCTGCTATGCCGGTGAAATCGGTCAAAATACCGAATATAGGCAAGGTCAACAGGGAAAAATCACTTGATTTCCTGTCTTTTGCTGCGATGTTAAGCGCAGCTTTTAACGCCCTATAGAAAGCACGAAATACCCCTCCAAGCCAAGGCATTATTGACATTTGGCCGGTGACCGCTCATTTTGACCCAGCAATGGGAAGGATGAGTCACAAAAATATGACCCAAAAAGACAGAATGACGCCAACGGCGCATTTTGCCGAAAAACTGCGCCTTGCCGGTTTGCGGCCAACGCGCCAGCGGGTGGCGATTGCCGCGTTGCTTCTTGATGGCCGTCATCGCCATGTAACAGCTGATAGCCTGACCGAAGAAATCACCACTGCTGGCCTGCATGTGTCTGGCGGGACGGTTTATAATACATTGAACCAATTTACCGAGGCTGGCTTGCTTCGTCGGGTGATGGTTCATAATGATTATAGCCTGTTTGATACCAACACCGATCATCACCATCATTTCTATGAAGCCGAAAATGACCAGCTTGTCGATATTCCTCATGATGATGTGCTTCTGGCACAATTGCCTGCCGCGCCTGATGGGCATGAAATCAAAGCGGTTGATGTGGTAATCCATATCCAAAGCAAAGATTCCTGATTGCCGATTTGGCGTTAGATCTGCCTTTATCTAGTTTAAAATCATTCTAAAGAGCCTTGACCCAACCAGGCTTCATACCTATCTTCTGACATAGATAAACCTTGCGTTTAAGGGCTTTGTGATTGCCGGAAACCCAAAGGCGATGTGAGCATACGCACAAGATCTAATCGGAGAGACAGATGGACGGAAATAATGCGGGCAAATGCCCGGTAATGCACGGAGCTGTAACAACCAACAGCGCCAGCGGCACCTCAAATCGTGAATGGTGGCCGAACCAGTTGAATATCGGCATTCTTCACCAGCATGATCAAAAGTCAAACCCGATGGGCGCGAATTTCAATTATCGCGAAGAATTCAAATCGATCGATTACAAGGCCTTGAAAAAAGACCTTCATGATTTGATGACTGATTCGCAGGATTGGTGGCCAGCCGATTATGGTCATTATGGCCCATTCTTTATCCGCATGACATGGCATGCAGCCGGCACCTATCGCAGCGGCGATGGTCGTGGTGGCGGCGGCACAGGTGCGCAGCGTTTCGCGCCCCTCAATAGCTGGCCTGATAACGGCAATCTTGATAAGGCGCGCCGCCTTCTATGGCCGATCAAACAGAAATATGGCAATAAAATCAGCTGGGCTGATTTGCTGATCCTGACCGGCAATGTCGCGATTGAATCAATGGGTGGCAAAACCTTTGGATTTAGTGGCGGCCGTGACGATATTTGGGCACCTGAAGAAGATATCTATTGGGGTGTTGAAAGTGAATGGCTTGCGAATAACCGCTATTCAGGCGACCGCGAATTGGCCAACCCGCTTGCCGCCGTGCAGATGGGTTTGATCTATGTCAATCCTGAAGGCCCAGACGGCAATCCAGATCCGCTTGCCAGCGCAAGAGATGTGCGTGAAACTTTTGGCCGGATGGCAATGAATGACGAAGAAACCGTTGCCCTTGTTGCTGGTGGCCATACTTTTGGCAAGGCGCATGGAGCGGGTGATGCCGGTCTTGTTGGTGCCGAGCCGGAAGGCGCCGCCATTGAAGAAATGGGTTTTGGCTGGATCAGCAGCCATGGATCGGGCAAGGGAAGCGATACCATCACCAGCGGTATCGAAGGTGCGTGGACAGCGCATCCAACAAAATGGGATAATGGCTATTTCGACCTTCTTCTTGGTTATGAATGGGAATTGACCAAAAGCCCGGCCGGTGCGCATATCTGGCATGCGGTCGATCCAAAGGAAAGCGATCTGGCACCCGATGCCGAAGATGCGTCAATCCGCGTTCCAACCATGATGACAACAGCCGATATGGCGATGCGCGAAGATTCAAGCTACCGCGAGATTTCCGAGCGTTTCCATAAAAACCCCGATCAGTTTGCCGATGCGTTTGCACGTGCTTGGTTCAAATTGTTGCATCGTGATATGGGGCCGAAAAGCCGTTATGTGGGCCCAGAAGTGCCAGATGAAGAATTGATCTGGCAAGACCCGATTCCGGCTGGCAATGCCAATTATGATGTTGATGCGGTCAAAGCCCGTATCGCAGCCAGCGGCCTCAGCGTTCAAGAGATGGTCGAAACCGCATGGGCAAGCGCATCAACCTATCGCGGCTCAGACATGCGCGGCGGTGCCAATGGTGCGCGTATTCGGCTTGCGCCCCAAAAAGATTGGGCAGCAAACAAGCCGGATCAATTGGCGCGGGTTTTGTCAGTTCTCGAGCCAATTGCGGCCGACACAGGCGCATCGATTGCTGATGTGATTGTGCTTGCAGGTAATGTTGGTATTGAACAGGCATCCGGCGTGACGGTTCCATTTACACCCGGTCGTGGTGATGCAACACAGGCGCAAACCGACATTGAATCATTCGAGGTTCTTGAGCCGGTTGCCGATGGGTTCCGCAATTTCCAGAAAACCGACTTTACCGTCAGCCCGGAAGAAATGCTGCTTGATAAAGCCCAGCTATTGGGTCTTACAGCACCGGAAATGACTGTTCTTGTTGGTGGTATGAGAGCCCTTGGCATCAGTGAAAACAACCATGGTGTCTTTACCGAAACACCGGGCAAATTGACCAATGACTTCTTTGTCACTTTGCTTGATATGGGTGTTGAGTGGAAGCCAACGGGAAGCAATTCTTACGAAGCGCGTGATCGTGCCACTGGCAAAGTGGTTCGCAGCGGTACCCGGGTCGATCTTGTCTTTGGATCAAATTCCCAGCTTCGTGCGCTTGCCGAGGTTTATGCGACCAACCAGTCACATGATAAATTTGTGGCCGATTTCGTGGCAGCCTGGACCAAGGTAATGAATGCTGACCGGTTTGATATCGCCTAAAACGGCCCATCTTTAACCAGCATAAATAATCGCGGCATCCCAGTAAAATGGGGTGCCGTTTTTGTGGAAAATAAACCCTAATCGAGGCTTTCGGTTTCGAGAAGGCCCCAGACGGCTTGCCGCTTGATCCAGCCGCGAACATCATTATTTGCCACACGGCACCATGCATTTGGACAGGATTGCAATTCCATCAGCGCCAACCGTTCGGCAAGGGCAATGACATTTGATGTTTCATCGGGACTGGCATGGATTTTCGCCATATTCTTTTGCACCAGCGCCATGCGCCGAAGCGACAGAACCGATCCATGCATCCATCCTGCGGTGCCATCATGGTCAATCACTTTGCGCCAGATGCCGAATTCAGCATCAACCAGAAGCGGCAGACCAGCTTTTCGATATTGCCATAAAACCGGATATTCCCGCCCGGGGCCAGCCCGCAAATTGGCCTCGTCAAATTTCAATGTCACATAGCGCGGTACGGGCAAGCCACTGCCGCGAACGGTCAATTTGGCCTCTTGTGCGTACGCCATGCCATTTCCGGCTGGCCAGCCAAGTGGCGAAATCACCGTTGGCAATAGCCAGAAAAGGCCAAAAACCATTGCCATGATCAGCGGTTTTTGAAATATCACAATAAATTTTTTTGTCATGCTGCTCGTTGTTCTGGTAGAGTTTTGGTGGTATTTGGTGCAGATTGATGCGGGTTAAAGAATTAATCCAATAGGCCCTTTGTCCTGCGCCGCAAGCTTAGGGTTTTTTCAGGCCAATTGCCAGCCAGAGTTCGGTATTTGTTTTCAATTTAAGAGAGCCATCAATGAGTCAAATCAAACCAAAAGTGATTTTGACACGCAAGCTTCCGGAGACAATCGAAACCCGGATGCGTGAGCTTTTTGATACAACTTTGAATGATAGTGACAAGGCGCTAAGCCGTGACGAGCTGGAAATGGCTGTGAAAACGGCTGATGTTCTCGTGCCAACCGTTACCGATAAAATTGACGCTGATTTGATTGCCAAGGCCGGAAGTCAGCTTCGTCTGATTGCTTCATTCGGAACCGGCGTTGATCATATTGACCTTGCCGCGGCAAAGGCGCGCGGCATTACCGTTACCAACACTCCTGGCGTCTTAACCGAAGATACGGCTGATGTCACAATGGCGTTGATTCTGGCGGTGCCGCGGCGGATTGCCGAAGGCGATGCGCTGGCACGATCAGGCCAATGGCAGGGCTGGTCGCCAACAGGCATGCTTGGTCATCGCATTAATGGAAAACGGCTTGGCATTGTTGGTATGGGCCGGATTGGTGAAGCGGTTGCGCGGCGGGCGCGTGGATTTGGCCTGTCGGTTCATTATCATAACCGGAAACCGGTTCACCCGGAGACTGAAGCCGAACTTGAGGCAACTTACTGGGAATCGCTTGAACAGATGTTGGCACGCGTTGATATTGTGTCGGTCAATTGCCCACATACATCGGCGACAAATCATCTATTATCGCGTGAAAGACTGTCGCTGATGCAGCGCTCAGCCTATCTGGTGAATACATCACGCGGCGAAGTGGTTGATGAGATTGCGCTTGCCGATCTTTTGGCGCAGCGTCATATCGCTGGTGCCGGACTTGATGTTTATAGCAGTGAGCCGGAAATTCCGGCCGGGCTTCGCGATTTGCCAAATGTTGTTTTACTGCCCCATATCGGATCGGCGACCATTGAAGGGCGGTTGCAAATGGGTGACAAGGTGATCATCAATGTGCAGACATTCTGGGATGGTCATACCCCGCCAGATCGGGTGATTGAGGCCATGCTATAGCCATATCTGGTTTGTGGCATTATCCTGCCGGATTTTTCATTTTTGGGTCAATTGAGTTTGCGCCGATTGATTGTGGCTGGTTCAGCCCGCAAATCGGCTAGCAGCCGATTTTAATCCGTAGTGTCAGATGAATTACCGCAACAGCTGCAATCGGTCCGTGCAACGGTTTGAATTTCCATGAAATCGCTTCCCGCCGCTTCGATCAGCAAAAGCCGTCCGGTTAAGGTGCGTGGCTCGCCAAGAATAATCTTGATGGTTTCAAGCGCCTGCAATGTCCCAACCAATCCGGCAACAGGCCCAAGAATGCCCGCTTCGGAACAGCCCGGTGCCTGTTTTGCATCGGGCATGGCCGGAAATACGCATCGATAACACGGGCTGCCAAGATGGCCTTTGACGCTGCTCTGAAAGACCGAGACCTGTCCTTCCATGCGCACCGCCCCGCCAAAGACAAGCGGCTTGCCTGCCGCATGCGCCGCATCACCAAGAAGATAGCGCGCCTCGGCATTATCGGTGCAATCAACAACAACATCATGCGCTTTTAATAATGGTTCGACATTGCCATTACTGAGCCTTTGGCCAAGCTGCGAGATATGGATTGCCGGATTGATTGCGCTTGCCGCCATCGCCGCTTGCCGAGATTTCAACAGGCCAACATCACTGTCTTTGTAAATGACTTGCCGGTTTAAATCGGTTCGCGAAACATGATCATCATCAATAATGGTGATCGTGCCAATACCGGCAGCGGCAAGATACATGATCACCGGCGCGCCAAGCCCGCCAGCACCAACAACAAGCACCCGCGCCACCAATAATTGTTCCTGACCTTCCTCGCCAATTGCCGGCATGATCGCCTGACGGGCATAGCGTTCTAGATCATCATCACTCAGCATAATGCCTCACAAACCTGTTGAGCCAAAACCACCAGCGGCACGCGCGGTATCGTCAAGATCATCGGCTTCGACGGGTGTCATAATGGTGACAGCAGCAATCACCATCTGCGCAATCCGCATGCCGTGGGTAATGGTAAAATCATCAGTGCCATTATTGACCAAAATCACCGCAATTTCACCCCGATAATCACTATCAATTGTCCCGGGGGCATTGGCAATGGTAATTCCATATTTTAATGCAAGACCCGATCGTGGCCGGATTTGCGCTTCATAACCTGCTGGTAATGCCATGGCAAATCCGGTTGGAATGGCCTCGCGCATATTTGGTTTGAGACAAATTGGCTGGTCAATTGCGGCGGCAAGATCAGCTCCGGCAGCCCCGCTTGTCGCATATGATGGCAAGGCAAGATCGCCAGCATTGGCTAGCCGCCGAAATTTCACTGCAAGTTGGTTCATCTGGTCAATTCCGCTTCGATATGATCAGCCAATGTTTCGGCAAGATCGGTTTTTTGCATTTGCGGCCATTCGTCAACGCCATTTGCACTTATCAGCATGGCCTGATTTAAGGCGCTTCCAAACACCGGATCAGCATCACCGCCAACCTGATTGGCAATGATCCAGTCGCACCCTTTGCGCTGGCGTTTTTTGGTGGCATTTTGCAATAGATTTTCGGTTTCCGCGGCAAAGCCAATGACCAATTTTGGCCGGTTTGGCGCGGATGAAATATGCGCTAGAATATCGGGGTTCTGGCATAGCGCTAACATCATGCCAGCATCGGGGTCTTCTGGTTTTTTCAGTTTTTGATCAGATACTGACTGTACGCGCCAATCTGCAACCGCGGCGGCGCAAATGGCGATATCGGCAGGCAAGGCCGCCTTGCAAGCGGCCAGCATTTCATTGGCGGTTGTGACCTGAACCATGGTTACTTGATCCGGTGCTGGTTCATTGACTGGCCCACTAATCAAAATCACATCCGCGCCGCGGCTGGCAAGGCTTGCGGCAATGGCATGTCCCTGTTTGCCCGATGACCGGTTGGCGATAAAGCGCACCTTGTCAATTGGCTCGATTGTCGGGCCTGATGTGACAATGATCCGTTTGCCTGCAAGCGGGCTTTTGGCATGGTCTTTGGCATTGGGTATGTTTTGCGGGGTGATAAGCTGCATTGCGGCTGCGGCAATATCCGCCGGTTCGCACATCCGGCCTTCGCCTTCTTCGCGGCAGGCTGTATCGCCGCTTACCGGACCAATCATATGAACACCGCGCTGGCGCAGGCTGGCGAAATTATGTTTGGTTGCCACATGCGCCCACATCGCGGGATTCATCGCTGGTGCCATTGCCACCTTGGCCGTGGTCGCAAGAAGAATCGTTGTCGCCAGATCATCGGCAATGCCGGCATTTGCCCGCGCCATAAAATTGGCCGTTGCCGGAACGACAAGAACAAGATCGGCCGATCGCGCCAGCCGGATATGCCCCATTTCGGCTTCGTCCGTTAGTGAAAACAAACTGTCATAGCATTTCTCACCAGTCAGCGCGGCAAGGCTAAGAGGGGTGATGAATTGTTTGGCACCATCGGTCATCACGCCGGTGACATGCGCGCCAAGCTGTTGCAATTGGCGGGCGGTTTCCAAGGCCTTATAGGCAGCGATCCCGCCAGCAACGATCAGCAAAATTCGCTTGCCGAAATGGGTATCACTATGCAGTGGCTGCGATGATGTGGCAGGGGGGCCAGCCAGAATTTCAAGATCATCAGCGCGAATCTGATAACCTTTCTTGGTCAGCGCAGCATAGATAATGGGTTTGGCGCGTTCAGGTAAATGACCACGGGTCAGATAGTTGCTGATCGCGCTTGGCCCCACATTCAAAAGCTGCTGGATGGCATGGCGGCCGCCCAATGCGGTAATGATTGCCGATAAATTCACAGAAATTGCCACTTTCGCTGTTTGTCATTGAATTATGATAAAAAAAATCACTAAAATTCACTTAGTTTCCATTTATAGCAAAATTTAATGAATATTTGTGAAAAAACTTGCAATGGCAAACAAAAGCGCAACCAGAGCAACCCGCCCGGGCCATGTTGGCGGTGGCGGCGCAATTGGTCTTTGCTGTGCGGCTTCAAAAGCGCTGAGCAATTTTGGCACGCGTGCGATGATTTGCATCATTTCGTCAACAAGCTGTTCGGCGCGTTTTTTCACCCCTGCCTCATGCTGCATCCATGATTCGGCCATTGGCCGTGCCAATTGCCACATATCGGCTTTGGGGTTTAATTGCCGGGCAACGCCTTCGGCCATCATCATGGTTTTCTGCAACAGATTATATTGCGGCTGTACTTCGATTTCAAAGCGGGTTGCAAGCTGGAAAACCTGTCCCAGAACAACGCCAAGCGAGACGTCGCCAAGCGGTTTGCCCATCACCGGATCAGCAACCGCGCGAACCGATTGTGAAAATTGATGGACCGAAACCCCCTCGCCAAGCATGCCAGCTTCTTTATGTAATTTGGCAACCATATCATAATTGCGGTCAAGCATCGCGCTGAGCAGTCGCGCCAGAAACAGCCGGTCTTGGAAATCGAGATAGCCCATAATGCCAAAATCAATTGGCACCAGCGTGCCATCGGCACGAACAAAAATATTGCCGGGATGCATATCGGCATGAAAATAGCCATCGCGGAACACCTGATTGAAAAAGCTGCGCGCCGCAAATTCGGTAATTTTTCCAATATCATGGCCAGCCTTGGTCAGGCGGTCGACATCATCAATCCGGATGCCATCGATCCATTCAATGATCAACATGCCTTTGGTGCTGTTTTCCAAATCCACCCATGGCACATAAATACCCTCATCATCGTGCATATTATCGGCAAGCCGTCCTGCCGCCGCCGCTTCGAGGCGCAGATCAAGCTCCATTTCTGAAAGCTGCTTGAACTGTATCACCGCTGTTACCAGATGCAGGCGCCGAAGGCCGGGTGCCAGCCATTGCAGGATTTGCGCTAGCGAATAGAAAAGCGCCGTATCGGCCAGCATATGTTTTTCAATATCGGGGCGAAGCAGTTTCACCGCCACCTCACGCCCGTCACAAAGCGTGGCCCGATGCACCTGCGCAATCGACGCGGCGGCAACCGCCGCATCATCAAACTGGCTGAATAGGGTCTCGATGGGCTGGCCAATCTGTTGCGCAACCATCTGACGCGCCTTTGCCGCGGCAAAAGGCGGTAAACGGTCTTGAAGCATGGTTAGTGACCGGCCAAGCTCGGGGCCAATCAGATCGGCGCGTGTTGATAAAGCCTGGCCAAATTTGATAAAGCCCGGCCCGAGCCGGACCAAAGCCTGACATAAGGCACCACCAGCATCATTGACCGCGCTTTTCGATCTTACCGCCTTATCAAGAAGCTGGCAGCAATGCCGCAACCAGCTTGGCAGAAGCGTAATCTGGGCAACATGCCCCAAAACCCCTGCACGCCCAAGATGCCAAGCAATATGCGGTAACCGCATGAGCGCGCGAATCATGGACAGGCTGCGCTTTGCCATTAATCGAGCTTCCAGCCAGAATGGATACAGGCGATACCCGCAGACAGGCTGCGCACCCGGATTTGCGCAAAGCCAGCTTCGGCAAACATATCGGCAAGCACTTCCTTGCTTGGGAAGGTGCGGATTGATTCGGCAAGATAGCGATAGCTATCTGCATCACCAGCGATGACTTGTCCCATGACCGGCAAAATATTAAACGAAAAACTGTCATATAATTTTGCCAAAGGGCGGCTTTGTACATGCGAAAATTCAAGGCACAGAAACCGTCCGCCCGGTTTGAGAATGCGGTAAGCTTCATGCAAGGCGGCCTGCCGGTCAGTGACATTACGCAACCCAAAGGCAATGGTCACAAAATCAGCGCTATGATCATCAAACGGAAGTGATTCGGCATTGGCAACACACCAGCTAAGCCGATGCGCCAGACGCTGCAAATCACGCCGCCCACGCCCCGCCTCAAGCATGGCGTGATTGATATCAGTAATACAGGCCCCGCCGCCGCCGCCGCGCAAAAACCGCAAACTGATATCGCCAGTGCCGCCGGCAAGATCAATCAGCTTGTGATGCGGTTGCGGTGCCATCCAGTCAATCATCGCTGCTTTCCACAGCCGGTGAATGCCACCACTCATCACATCATTCATAATGTCATAACGATCGGCAACCGAATCAAATACGCCGCGCACCATGCGCGCTTTGTCGGCACGCTGGATGGTGCGAAAGCCAAAATCTATGGTATCGTCATCACGATCCGCATTGCGCGGTTGTGATATGGTCTGATCCGCTTTGTCAAAAGCAGGGTCTGTCATGATCGAAATCCTAATATTGCGAAATGCAAGTCTATCTATATCAGTCTGGAGTCAATTTCGAAATGATCTTCACCAATTCATTTAACGCTTTGGTCTGTCACTATACGGTTATTGCCATTTCAGTGCCATTTGCAGCAGAGATCGTCTAATGCCTGAATTGCCCGAGGTGGAAACCGTCAAGCTGGCTTTGGTCCCCGCTTTGCAGGGGCGAGCTGTGTTATCGGCTTTTGTTGGCCGCAAGGATTTGCGCTGGCCATTACCTGAAAATCTGGCTGAACGCCTTACCGGACGCCAATTTACCCGCCTTTCGCGGCGCGGCAAATATGTGATGATGATGCTTGATAATGGCGAGGTGCTTTTGCTTCATCTTGGCATGTCAGGTTCGATACGCATCCATAAAGACAAGCCAGTGCTTGGCAAACATGATCATTTCATACTGGAAATGGCACCGGCAGATGATCAGGGTGGGGTCTCCTATGTTGTGTTAAATGACCCGCGCCGTTTTGGCTGGATTGATCTTTTTGCCGAATCGGCGATGGCTGACCATAAATTACTGGCCGGCATGGGGCCAGAACCGCTTGGTAATGAATTTTCTGGCGCGCATCTTCAAGCTGTTTTCAAAGGCCGAACCGGCCCGGTCAAGAACGCGCTGTTAAACCAGCATTTGGTGGCTGGAATTGGCAATATCTATGCGAGTGAGGCTTTGTTCTATGCGCGGATTTCGCCGCGGCGCAAGGCGGGCTCAATTCGCGGTCAACGTGCCGCGCGGCTTGCCAATTCGATTGTTACGGTTCTACGAGCTGCGATTGAGGATGGCGGCACATCGCTTCGCGATCACGTTCAACCCGGCGGTGAAATTGGTTATTTCGTCCAGCGTCTTGCGGTCTATGGCCGCGCTGGCAAACCTTGCCCAGTTTGTGCCACACCGATTAAAACCTTGATCCAGTCTGGCCGATCCAGTTTTTACTGTTCTCGTTGCCAAGGCTAGGTTTCACCGCTAGGTTTATAGTCAGCACGCAACCAAACAATAGCGGTAAATTCACATGAATCTGTTCAGTCATAAAAAAGCATCAGCGTTAACCCGCGGTTTCATCACGGCTTTGATGATGCTGACGCTGATCGGTGGCCAGTTTCTGATTAGCCAACCTGCCAAAGCTGAAACGCAGCAGCACCGGTGGGCAGGTGATGTGCCGATTATGCAGGGCTGGCAAATCGAGCCTGAATTAGGTTTTGCCTTTGATTCGCCAAATGGCCGTATCGTTATGATTTTTGCGTCAACAGCGGCAGATGAAAATGACATCATGGAATTTTATGGCCAGACCTTGGCTCAGCTTGGCTGGGCCGGTGGTGCTGGAAATTGGGTTCGCGACGCGGAAAAGCTGGTGATTGGCAAGGTGCAAACGGCACGCGGGGCGCTTTGGCGGCTAATGTTGCAACCGCGATAGCCATGACCAAAGGCTGCATTGGGCGCTACAGCCAAGGCTGGCGTTAAAAGTCACATCACGGCATGTTGGCAAAAGCGCTTGACGATGATAGCAAAAAAAGCTTATAAGCCCGCTTCAGTTAAGTATTTATCGAACGACAGGGACGTAAAAACCCGATGGCAAATCACAAGTCTTCTAAAAAGCGGATCATCCGCAACGCCAACCGCGCCTTAATTAATGGCGCCCGTATGAGCCGGATCCGCACTTTTGTGAAAAAAGTCGAAACGGCAATCGCTGAAGGCGATGCTGCTGTGGCACGTGAAGCACTTCGTCAGGCTCAGCCGGAAATGCAGCGCGGCGTATCACGTGGTATCCTTCATAAAAATACCGTATCACGCAAAATTTCACGCCTTGCGGCGCGCGTCAAAGCCCTCGCAGCGTAACCTGCCGATCGCCGAACCGGCGATTCGCATTATATGACTCAAAAGCCTGCTCCTCGAAATGAGGGGCGGGCTTTTTTTTGCCGGTTTTTGAGACTCAATATTCGAGTCATGCCATGATCTGGCGGTTAGCGCGCGCAGCAGATCAACAGCAGTTAGCGATAGGGTTTCGCACGCAAGATCATCTATTTGCGATTCGGCAATTGATTGTGTTCAATTTTTCGATGAATTGACGGTTTTCGCGCAAGGTTTATGTCAATAAAAATAACTGCACTTTTGGCAAGTTTATTTTGTTTTCGACGGGCTTTGGTCTCTTGCAACAAGGGCCAAAAAATCGTTACTGTGTTTTCATCCTTGAAGTGGGTTCCGGGCGCAGCATTCGCTGCTTAGCCAACCTCCAATTAGGGCAAAATTAACCGAAACCCGTTGGAGGCTCTGCAGATGTCTGGTGATATGTCGAACAATCCCGATACAAAGCCAGCCTCTTATCCACAAGATAGTAGCGGGCGTGACCATACAGCATCAGCCCCACCAGCATCGCGAGCATCAACCGCAAGCGCCGATCAGGCAATTGAGGCTTGCTGGGGCCGGGTAAATCTGCGAATGCGAAAAGATATTGGTGATGCCGCTTGGCGTCACTGGATCAAGCCTTTGCGCATCAGCCGTCTTGAAGATGGCACCTTGACCCTTGAGGCTGAATCAACCTTGGCGCGTGAACGTGTTAGCAGCCAATATGCCGATCGGTTGCGGGTGATCTCGGCGGCTGAATTCAATGATGTATCACCGGCGATTCGGCATGTTGAGGTGCGGCTTGCCAGCAATCGTGCCCGCAACGGCCAACCACATCGGCTAAGCGAACAGAAACAGGCACCAACTGCGGCACATTCGGCGATCACCGGATCAGCAACCGAAGGGCGTGATGATCTGAAAGCGGGTCTTGATCCGCGCTATACATTTGCAAATTTTGTTGTTGGCAAGCCAAATGAGCTGGCTTTTGCCGTTGCCCGCCGAACCGCCGAAAGCGAGAAAGTGGCCTTTAACCCGTTATTTCTCTATGGCGGTGTTGGTCTTGGCAAAACGCATCTTATGCATGCCATTGCCTGGCATATCCGCCAGCAATCACCATTGCGCAAGGTTTTATATCTGTCGGCTGAAAAATTCATGTATCGCTTTGTTCGCGCTTTGCGCTTTCGCGATACGATGTCATTCAAAGAACAGTTCCGTTCGGTTGATGTGTTGATGATTGATGATGTGCAATTCATCAGTGGCAAGGACTCAACCCAAGAAGAATTTTTTCACACATTTAATTCGCTTGTCGAAGATGGCCGCCAAGTCATCATCTCAGCCGATAAATCACCAACCGATCTTGAAGGTATGGAAGAGCGGCTCCGCTCGCGTCTTGGCTGGGGCATGGTGGCTGATATCCATCCTGCCGATTATGAATTGCGGCTTGGCATCTTGCAGTCAAAGGCCGAGCATGCACCGGTGCAAATTGCCGATAAAGTGTTGGAATTCATGGCGCATCGCATTGCCAGCAATGTTCGCGAACTCGAAGGTGCGTTAAACCGCATTTTGGCGCATGCCATGCTTGTTGGCCGGGAAATCACCATTGAAAGCTCGGCTGAATTATTGGCCGATCTGCTTCGCGCAAGCAGCCGGCAGGTCAGTGTTGATGCGATCCAGAAACGCGTTGCCGCACATTATGATGTTCGGGTAAGCGAAATGTTCTCGGCGCGTCGGTCACG